>WNFT01001317.1_pt1 | contig 47660 bp, 45 predicted proteins | sample 5400191 | NCBI WGS metagenome assembly WNFT01 (sample SAMN13153359, study PRJNA577476) | soil metagenome | isolation source: 80 cm saprolite under Madrone tree | place: USA:California | collected 2016-06-14 | reverse complement strand
TCCACTCGGCTGAGGTGCCAGTGCCATTCATGTCCCAGCCGGGCGCTTTAGCTCGCGGTAAGTTTAACCAGGACGGATTCAGCACTGGCTCGCCATTAGGCTGCGTGGCAAAGCCGCGCATGTCCTCGGTTTCGTACCACAAGTACTCAAAACCGGGAGACACGGAGACGGGAACACGCGGCGACGCGGGCAGTGACGGAGTAGTTATTTGAGCGAGAACGGGAGAACTCAGGAAAATCGCGAGGATGAGAAACCGACCTAGTCCGTTCATCGGATGAATGAATCTTTTTGAGCGCCGCGTGGCTTCTCGCTTACCCAAGAGCATCCAGACACTCAGCCAGCGTTCGCTGTCGGCAAGTAAACATCGGTGTGTCTCGCAGCGTGTAAGAGCTGGCCTTTGTTTCACGCAGTTCCTGAACCAGGTCGAGGAAATCCGCCGGGTTGTCGGTCTCAAACGCAACCACGAATTCCTGATCATCGAGACCAAAGGAATAGGTAGTGTGAAGTTTGACCGAGCGATACTTGGATCCTATGCGGATGTGTTCGTCCATCATTTCCTGACGCTGGTCAGCAGTGCGCGAATACCACTCGCGAGTCTTCACAAAGGGATAGACAAAAAGATAATCGGACTTGCCGGGCACAATGTGCAGCCGATCTTCCGCGTGCTCGGGGTTGTCTTGATCGATATACATCGAGCGTTTGGTCATCGATAAAAATGACTGCGTCGGCGCCAGATACTTCGCCATCGCCGTATGGTTTAACTGTGATGTCATTTCCTGGATGGGATCCAACTCATAACCTATTCGCCAGATCATGAAATCGACGTTGGTGCGTAGGCCGATCGTCGAGTAACTATGAATCAGTAACGGTGGATGAAACTTCTGCACCGTTGCGACGAATTCATCCTTGCATCGTTGCTTCTCGTCTTCCTTCTGCTCCTCCAATTCGATGCAATTAGGAGCGAGACGTAACGAGCCTCGGGTGGCGCCGCCGTGTTCTTTGTCCGAACCCATTTTTCGCTTGACCTCTGTTGCTAGTGAAGAAATTCGATCTCTGCCGTGGCCGAACTTGATGCGAAAGTATTCTGCCGAGTCTGCCAGCCGTTTGCAACCGGCCACGCGTGTAGTGTTCAGGTAGGCGTTAAAGATCCATCTCGCCCTCGCCGCGAAGGCGTAGCGTCAAGGTCGAAGCTTAAACTTTTTGCTATACTCCCGAAGCCCCCTGAATACAAACGACTCCGAGCGAGGAAAGAGCATGAGGGCTTTCACTTATACGCTATTAATCGTTGCCATTTCGCTGTTCGCCCTGGCGTGCGGCAAACCCGATACGGTAACTGTTACGCACAACGGACCAACACCGGCATTGTCACCTGCGGCTGCTACGCCGGACCAATTCGCGAGCGCGCGCGACACATTCAAGAAGAATTGTTCCAAGTGTCACGGCGAGGATGGGACCGGCGGTTTGAAAACCGTGGATGGCAAGAAGCTTAAGGTCCCAAATCTGCGAGAAGGTCATGCGTTGCATCACCCCGATGACGATTTTATCAAACAGATAACAAAAGGCGGCGACGGCATGCCAGCGTTCAAAGACAAACTAACGCCGGAGCAAATGACCGATCTGGTGAGATTTATTCGGCATGATTTTCAAGGAAAACAGTGAGCTTTGAGCTTGGTGCTTTGAACTTCGCGAAGCAATTAGTCTTGAAAGTGCCAAGCTTATAGTACAATCGCAGGTTCGAGCCCTGCCGCGCGCACCAGACTATTCAGGTATCAAGAATCAGCTCACACTCCAGCCGCGTCCGCTTCCGCCTTCAGCCGCTGCCCAATCGGAATGTACTCACGCGTCCTGTGTCCCAAATAAATCTGCCTTGGCCGGGCGATCTTCTGATCCGGGTCTTCCAGCATCTCTACCCACTGCGCGAGCCAGCCTGAAGTGCGCGGAATCGCAAACAGAACCGGAAACATGTCAACAGGGAAGCGCATTGCCTGATAAATGATCCCGGAATAGAAATCAACGTTTGGATACAGACGACGCTTGACGAAGTACTCGTCTTCCAACGCAATGCGTTCCAACTCCAAAGCGATTTCCAGCATTGGGTCTTTTCCGGTTACTTCAAAAACTTCATCAGCCACCTGCTTGATTATGCGCGCGCGCGGATCGTAGTTTTTATAGACGCGATGTCCGAAGCCCATTAGTCGAAACTCGCCGGCCTTCACGCGCTTGATGTAATCGGGAATTTTGTCCTTCGATCCAATCTCTTTCAGCATGCGCAGCACCATCTCGTTAGCGCCGCCGTGCAGTGGTCCATAAAGCGCCGCTGCCGCGCCGGCAATAGATGAAAAGGGATCAGTTTGGGCGCTGCCGATGCTGCGCATCGCGTTAGTGCTGCAATTCTGTTCGTGGTCGGCATGCAGAATAAATAAGACCGACAACGCTCGTTCAAGCACCGGATTTGGCTTGTACTTCAACTCAGTCGTCTTGAACATCATGTTGAGAAAATTACCTTCGTAACCAAGATCGTTATCGGGATAGGCATACTGCATGCCGATGCGATGACGATAAGCAAAGGCGGCGATCGTTGGCACTTTTGCTACCAGCCGGTAAATTTGTTTGCGGCGGCATTCCTCGTCGAAAATATTCTTCGCGTCGGGATAAAAAGTTGATAGCGCGCCAAGCGTAGCTTCGAACATGCCCATCGGATGCGCGTTGTAATGAAAGCCATCCATGACCGTCTTGATGTTCTCGTTAATAAAGGTGTGATAGGTGATGTTGTGGGTCCATTCCTGCAACTGCGCTTCGTTGGGTAGTTCACCATGGAGGAGCAAGTATGCGACTTCGAGGTAGGTGCTTTTTTCAGCGAGCTGCTCGATAGGATAACCGCGATATTCGAGGATGCCTTTGTCGCCGTCGATGAACGTGATCCGGCTCTTGCAGGAAGCTGTATTCATAAAAGCCGGATCGTAAGTCATCAGACCAAAATCGTCTTCCGACGTTTGGATCTGACGCAGATCCATTGCCTTGATGGTGTCGTTTTCAATCGGCACTTCATATTGTTTTCCGGTGCGATTGTCGGTGATAGTCAGCGTATTCGCGCTCATCACGTTCTTCTCCTCAGTTGAATCGAGTTGGAAAAATCAGATTAACTCTGGTGGGGGAACTAAGCAACTGCCATTAGCAAGCGGAAACTGGCGAAGAATCGCATCGTAAAAAACAAAGGGCTCGCAAATGAATTGCGAACCCTTCAGTCGTCAAAATGCGTTGGCGATTTATTTCCTGCTTCTTTTGATTTCCTGCTCAGCCTGCTTTTTTGCTTCATTTGCCTCATGCGAACTCAAACCCAGATCATGAAGAGTGCGGCCCAGGCTTTTGCCCGAGGCAAGGCCGGCGAGAATGGCATCCCGGGTGATGTTGGGGAAACGCGTACCCAGATTTTGGGCCAACCTGGTGGCTGCGACGTAGTGACCAAACGTGAGATTGGGATTTGTTGCGAGCGCAATTTTATATCCGGCGCGGAGATCGTTGGCGTTCGTATGCAAAGTGTTTGCGATACCCGGGTGATCGCGCAGATCCTGATCGCCGCGATGAAGGTTGTCGCTCGCAAGGCGTGCCCGATCCAAGCCGGCATCTGATCTTCCATTTGATCGGTCGGAAGCATTTGCCCGACCGTCGTCGGATCGTCCATTTGATCGCGATGAGGCGTTGCCCACTCCTGCTCCTGGAGGTGGTCCGCCAGCGTTGCCGGCGCCTGATCCTCGCCCGCCGCCCGCGCCACCGCCTCGGCCTTGCCCGAAGGCAGAAGTCGTCAAACTAATAACAAACAAAACTGGCAGCAGCGCATGAATGATTCCGGGCCATCGTAAGTACTTCATAAGTGTTACTCCTTAGAAAATTTCTACTGTAGAAACATCACAAATGAGGACAATTGGTGAGATGCACACGTTACCACAGGCAGACGCATTCTGATCCGGCAAGACGAAATGTAATTGGATTGCAATGCAAAGTCGGCGGGATCGCCTCGGAATGTTTGGTGCAGCCAAAACAGCTGATGCCGAGTTATTTAATGCCCAGCAACTCAACTTCGAAGATTAGCGTTGCATTTGGCGGAATCGCAGGTGGGGAACCGCGCAGCCCATAACCAAGATTCGCAGGAATGGTTAAGCGTCGTTTGCCGCCGACCTTCATCGACATCAAACCTTCATCCCAGCCTTTGATGACACTGCCGGTCCCGATGCGAAACTCGAAAGGTCTGCCGTGGTCGAATGAGCTGTCAAACTTCGTTCCGTTTTCAAGCGTGCCGGTGTAATTGACGGAAACAGTCTGACCGGTTTGCGGTGATGGTCCAGCTCCTTCAGCTAAATCGACGTACTTCAAGCCGGATGCGGTAGTAACTTCGGTCCCGCCCGTCCTGGTGCGGTGTGTGACGAGGTATGCTATTGCCGCGACCGCGAGCGCCAGCACAATAACGATGGCAACGATTCTTATCTGACGATCGCGGGTCGCGGGCGCGGCTGTCTTCGTCGCAGAATATGGCCCCTTCGGTCGTTTCTTAGCTTTCGTCGTTTTTCGATGTCTACTTTGCGGCAAGTGTTCGAGTTCTCCTGAATGTGATTGGTCTGGTATTTATAACTGGTTTCACACGCGGGTTCAATTCGAGACTAGTTGTTAAGCAATCAAGACGTTGGCGTTTGGCGCCTTGCGCCCCTTCTCATCTTGCGAGAATAAAGATAAGATGTGCGCCTCCGTGCCGCGACAAATTGTTTACTGCCGAGTGCCCTCGCTTCGTTATCCGAAGTTTATCTTCGTGTCACGAGAAATCTAATTCGGCCCGCCTGACAAAGACGGCGCCTCTTAATCCTAAGGAGCGATCGATGAATACAAGATTACGATTGTCAATTCTTTTGGGATTGGCACTAATTCTTTTGGCACTCAGTGCGTCATCCGGTTTGCGGCCAGCGGCTGCTCAAAATAGCTCGCATGATCCAACCTGGTGGGACAAGTTTCAGTTCCTGCGTGCCAATGGCCCAGATAGCGGCGCAGTAACTACCAGTTCGGTTTCGTTTGGAAGCAACGTTGATGTCTCAAACGAATGTGGTCCGCAAAGCGAGACATTCATTACTATAGATCCCAACAAGCCAAAGTCGCTGGCGGCAGGTTCGAATGAAATATTTCGACTGCCAATGCGTGGCTACTTTTCATCCAATGGCGGCACAAGCTGGGGTGGTGTCGATCTTCCCTTACCACCCTCAAAATCGAAAAGCGGTTTTGACTTCGGCTCCGACCCGACTCTTGCTTTTGATTCCAGCGGCAATCTTTTCTACGGATATATCGTCGTCGATTTTAGCGGCGTTAATTCGGTGAATGGTAACGGAATTAATGGCACTGCCATGGCGGTCGCACGATCAACCGATGGTGGCCAGACCTATCCGACCGCTACTTTTTTCGCTTTTCAGGCGGGAGAAAACCACTTCAACGACAAGCCAATGATCACTGCCGACCAAAACCCTGGCAGTCCGTTTCGAGATAATGTGTACATCGCCTGGGATGCGGCCTCTGGTGGCTCGATCGGCGGCGGCGTGCGCGTGGCGACTTCCACGGACCTGGGCGCGAGCTTCTCGACCAAACGAGTTGATGATCTCTCTGGACCGGGGCGATCCATCGGCGCTTCTCCCGGGGTTGGGCCAAACGGAGAAGTTTATGTTGCGTGGAACGACTACGTCGCGAATGCCATCGTCTTCAACCGGTCTTTCGATGGCGGCAACACCTGGGGAACGCCCGTCACCGTCTCGCGGAAAACGCTTCCGTTTGATATTGCCATACCCGCTGAGTCGTTTCGCCGCGCGCTTGTCTATCCATCGTTGGACGCTGATCGTTCGAGCGGAATTCATCGCGGCAGGATCTATTGCAGTTGGATGGACCTGACGCCGGCCAACGTTACCGACATTTTCATTTCGTATTCGGACAATAGCGGTGCGAGCTGGTCAACCCCCGCTCCTGTTACCGATCAGTTTTTGTCCGCAGTGGATCGGTTCAACCATTGGATGTCGGTTGATTCTGTGACTGGCGATGTCGACGTTGCTTTTTACGACACGCGCAATGATCTTACCGGCTCGCGGTATCAGACTGACTACTATCTGGCGCGCTCGAGCGACGGTGGCGTGACTTGGAACGCACCGGACTTTCGCGTTAGCACCGTCAGCTCAAACGAGCATGATTGCAATGGCATCTTTCCCTGCCAGGGAATTAATTACGGCAACCAGCAGGGTGATTACGAAGGCCTGGTTTCCTATGGTGGCGTTTCATATCCCGTATGGACAGACAGTCGCAGGCAGTTGGATGCGTCCAGCGGTTGTCGCCGTCCTTACTTGATGGAAGAGGTGTTTAGCGCGAAAGTGAAATGAGCCTGAAGAGAAGTGCCGCGACATGATCGCTCTTCTCACTAAGACAATAGTTCAGGTAAATTAGAAAGGGTACCGTTTCCGGTACCCTTTCTCTTACGAGGCAAAGATCTTGTTCAGGGATCAAAGTCAGATCAGCTTTGGCTTTTCGCCCGATCGACCGTAGTGGAAGCCGTCATCATTCGCGTCAAACGAATGTTGCCATTTATTCCCCTGGCGTTGATTGAATTGCCGCCGCTGCCGATCTGCGCGCTGTAGCTTCCGTGCCGGCTTTTGTCCACGGTCACATTCGGCAAGTCAGAAACTACGCTGCCGTTCATACCATGTGCTTCAAGATTTGCGTTGACACTGTCGTTGAGTCGCAGCTCGATGTTGCCATTGATGCCGCTGATGTCCACGCCGCCATTGTCGACCTGTTTGAGGGCAACCGCGATGTTGCCGTTGATACCCTTGAAAGTAGCGGAGCCTGACGCCTGGGCAATATCAACTTTTCCATTCACGCCTTTCACCTCGACCGCGCCATCTATCTCGCCGGCGGTAACGGAGCCATTGATTCCGCGTGCCACCAAAGAAATTGCTCTCGGCAGTCGCAGGGTGATGTGTTCCGACGGTTTGGAACCGAAGATGCGAGCAAAGAAACCGGTATCGACGTTCTCAGCACGAACTGTCAGACTGTCTGCCGTGGCATCAATGATCACTCTGCGCCGGCCTAAAACTTCCTGACTAATGCCGGTGCGTTCGACATATGCCTCGGCGGTTTTGCTGTCGGAAGTTTCAATCTTTACACCGCCATTGATTCCAGCTAGCTCGACGCGGGCGCCAGGCGAAAGCTCATAACTCTTCCGAATCTCTTCGCGCGCAGCGCCGCTTGATTTGTCGCCGTCTACCACCTGCGACCAATTGCGAACACCGCGTGTAGTTGTTGCGCGCGAACGCACAATGCCTGCAATTCCGGCAATCGCGACCAGAAGTACCACCACAATTATTCTTTTCATGGAAATGTCTCTCCGTAAGCAGACGAACAAATCTCGAGACCAGTAACGATTTCGCTGGCAATTTAGTTCAGTCTGAATTGCACTTTCAGTAGAAATTTCGGCGGCGCAGGCGGTCGATCTTGACATAACTCTAGCTGCGACTTACATTCGACCCACTCCGCAAATTTTCAAAGTTTGAAACGCTATCCGATTTCCCCCTTCGGAGTTTTCTCGGCCAAATCAGCCACTAGGGCGCAATGACAGAAAAAGATTCGAAGTATCGGACGGTTCTGATCGTCGAAGACTCTGAGGACGCGCGCTATTTCATGCGGCTGGAATTGGAGCAACTTGGCTATCGCATCGTGGAAGCGGAAAACGGCGAGCAAGCCTGCGAAGTTGCAGAGCGCGAGCGTCCGGACGTTATCCTGATGGATCTGAGTTTGCCGGTCATGGACGGAATCGCGGCGACGGAAAAGATTCGCGCGCACGATGAGCTCAAAACCGTTCCTGTGATTGCGGTCACGGCCCATCAGGAAACAGATTTTCGCGCGGATGCCAAAGCTGCCGGGTTCGATGCCTATGTCACCAAACCAATCGACATGCGATGGCTCAGCGAGTTGATTGAAGGTTTGCTGGTTTAGTAGGACAGACTTTCCAGTCTGTCAATCATTACGGCTTTGCACAAGAACTATTCCCGCAATGCGAGATGCGACCAAACAGCGTCCTCGTGCCGGAAGTCTATCTTGTCGTGGGTCGACGAATACAGAACCGGAAGTGGACCGGAGTCCCCGCGCGGGCAGCCCGCGTGGGGTGGTGGATGCGACCGGGTCGGACTTGCGATAAACAACATCTCCATTTCATGGATCGCTGAGAATGTTAGCTTACAATGACGATGAACTCCACGCTTCGTAGACCCGGTCGCTACCGCTTCCGGTTCTGTATTCGTCGACCCACAACGCAAATAGAAATCACCAATAGAGAGACTGGAAAGTCTGTCCTACTGAGCCAACGAAACAATCGTCGCGCCCAACCCGCCAGCTTCCGGCGGCGCGTCAGTCCAATCGACAACAAACGGCGTTCTGCTCAATATCGCCCTTACCATCTCACGCTGCACGCCAATTCCTTTACCATGAATAATTCTGACGCTGCGAAACCCCAGTCGCCGCGCTTCACGCAAATACTCCTCAACTACAAGTTTTACGTCCCGCGGTTGGATGGTATGCAGATCGAAGACATCCGTGATCGGAACAGCGACCGGCTCAGGAAAGGGATTGAACGGATCTGAGTCTGGATCGTCAGCGACCGGCTTATCAATGATCTTCATCAACTCACTGCTTTCATTTTTCTTTCGGCGCCACATAACTTCGCCGCGACTTTACCACCAATTTCCCTTGCGACTTCTGCAATTCCGGTTTGACATCGATCTTTAGTTTCCGCAGAGTGCCGTCCCGCTTTCGATTTGAAGACACGAAGGCCAGATTGTATCGCGTGCGCAAGTGATCGATAAGGGTGGCGAAGGTTGTATTAAGCTTCTCAGGTTTCTCTTCGAACACCTCGCCGCCGGTCTCGTCAGCAAGTTCCCTTATGTCTAACGTGTGGCCAAACAAACCGAGCGCCTTTGTTCCTACCACCATGTATCGGTTTTCCATGCGTTGCCCGATCGAGGTAGGAATTAGTCCACAGACAACACTACCCGATTCGAAAAGGGCCTGCTTGGCCGCTTTGCCGGATGGGCCATGGCCGCAGTCGAAGTTTCGCGTAATGCCGATGATCGCAATTATCACGCGCCGGCCAACCGGATTGCCGGCGGTCACCATGTAATCCGCGGCTTTAGCAAAGGCCTTGTTCAAGCAATGGTCGGCCCAGGTGTGGTTCTTCGGAATTCGCTCCAGCGCGTTTTCGATCTGCGAGCGATTGCGAGTAAATTCTTGCAGCAGTTCCGCATTGTCGTGATACGTCATCACTGCCACTTCGTCCGTTTCGTTCAAACGTGCCAGTGCCTCCTTTGCCGCCCGGCGCACTTCGGTGCCAAAGGGATCAAGACATCCGCCGCGATCGATCAACAACAACACCGACAACGGCAGACTATCCTGGCTAAAATGTGTGATCTGTTGTTTCGTTCCGTCCTCCAAAATCACAAAGTCGGTTTCCTTCAGGTCGCCAACGACGCGCGCAGTCTTCTTTTGCAAAACCAGCGCATCGACCGTCACCAGGTCAACATCAACCTTCACCACCTCGGCTGGTTGGGAAGCGGCCCTCTTTTCACGATTAACAGTTCTTTCGCGGGTCTGAGACGTAATTCGCGACGAAACGTACGGCAACAAGAAGAGCAATAGGAGTAGCGAGAGATATTTGTATTTTGCTGCGCTTGAGAACAAGACTTTCATAAGCACTCCAATTTTCTGAGAATGCAGGTACCGAAGCTTTCCAGGGGAGAGTGCTTTGGTGAGGTTGAGATAATACTCGTCGGCGGCCCTACAGAAAAGATATTTCGGAGGAGGGTAGTGGGTCAGTTTGATGTCCGACAAGCCTTAGCTTGTCGTAACGCTGCGACAAACTTTAAGTCTATCGGACATACCCTGGCGGGACACTTTGAACTCGGCAATGAAGTCGATTAAAGTAAGCGTTGTCTGCCCACGATTGTTCCAGTTTGCATTCCACAACAAGTTTCATCTCAGGAGATTGATCCCATGAATAGTCATGTCTTCGGATCCCGCTTCGCGCGTACCATTTCGTTTTTTGTTTTGCTGGTAGTTTCACTGGTCACTGCGCCGTTGGCCCTGGCGCCGCTTACGCGCGCGCAAAATCCAAACCCCTCAACGCCGAGGGTTGATGGTTCGGCTCCGCCGGGCAGACTCGCTTATCCCGATTCCAAACCCGGCGATACAGTTGATGATTATTTCGGCACCAAAGTTTCCGATCCTTATCGTTGGTTGGAAAACGATCGGGCGCCCGAAGTGGGAGCCTGGGTAAAAGCGCAGAACAAGGTAACCTTTGCATACCTAGACAAGATCCCTTACCGGCAGAAAATCAAAGAGCGCCTGACCGCGCTATACAACTATCCGAAATACTCTTCACCTGCGCGCCGGGGCGATTATTTTTTCTATACCAAGAACGATGGCCTTCAGAACCAAAGCCTCTGGTATCGGCAGAAAGGCCTGGATGGAGCCGCGGAAGTCCTGCTCGATCCGAATAAGCTGTCTGCTGACGGCACCACGCGCCTGGGATCAGTTGCGCTTTCGAAGGATGGAAAATATTTGGCGTATGGAGTTTCGCAAGGCGGTTCCGACTGGAACGATGTTTATGTTTTAGACACCGCGACGAAACAGTTGTCCACGGACCACATCGAATGGATGAAGAGTTCCAGCATCTCCTGGCAGGGCGGCGGCTTTTACTATAGCCGCTATCCGGCGCCGGAAAAGGGTCACGAGCTGACCGCGAAGAACGAGAATCATCAGGTCTATTATCACAAGGTCGGAACGCCGCAATCCGCGGACACGCTGGTGTATGAGGATCCAGCAAACCCGCAGCGTTTCCATAACGTCGGCACCAGCGACGATGAGAGATATTCGTTTCTTTATATTTCAGAACGAGGCAAGGGTAAAAAAGGAAATGCGATTTTCTGGCGCGACGCGTCGCAATCCGGCATGGCTTTCAGTCCCATCGTTGCCGAAATTGGCGATGACACCTACAACGTGATCGACAATGTGGGCGACAAGTTTTTGGTGTATACCGATCACAAATCGCCAAATGGCCGCGTATTTCTTTTCGATCCCAAGCATCCTGAAGAAGCAAACTGGAAAGACGTCATACTGGAAAAGCCTGAGCCCATCGACGATGTGAACACAGCTGGTGGCAAAATCTTTGTCAGTTATCTAAAGGATGTTGCGGCTCGCGTTGAAGTCCATAGTCTTGACGGCAAACTGGAAAACGAGATCAAGCTACCTGGACTTGGCGCGATTCCTGTGCCTCAGCTGGGAACGCCGGGTTCTTTTAGTGGCAAACCTGATGATAAGTTGGTGTTCTACACCTTCACTTCTTTTAACTTTCCGCCGACGATTTACAAATACGATATTGCGACTAAACAGTCGAGTCTGTTTCGCCAGCCGGAGATTCCAGGTTTCAAGTCAAGTGACTTTGAAACCTCTGAGGTTTTCTACCCGAGCAAAGATGGCACGCGCGTGCCGATGTTCCTGGTCCATAAGAAGGGAATCAAGCTCGATGGCAAGAATCCAACCGTGCTGTACGGCTACGGCGGTTTCAATATCACCACGTCGCCAAACTTCAATGCGCTGCGGCTGGCGCTGCTGGAGCAGGGCGTGATTTATGCTTCCGCAAACATGCGCGGCGGCGGCGAGTATGGAGAGAAATGGCACGAGGCGGGAACGAAGCTGAAGAAGCAAAATGTTTTTGATGACTTCATTGCAGCCGCTGAGTATCTGATCAAGAACAAGTACACCTCGCCCGAGAAGCTTGCGATTCAGGGCGGGTCGAACGGCGGTCTGTTGGTCGGCGCCGTTTCTAATCAGCGCCCCGAGTTATTCCGCGCAGTCGTGGAGCAGGCGGGAGTGATGGACATGTTGCGCTTTCATAAATTCACGATTGGTTGGAACTGGATTGCCGACTATGGCTCCAGCGACAACGAAGCAGAATTCAAAGCGCTTTATGCGTATTCGCCGATCCATAACATCAAGGCTGGTGGGAACTATCCAGCAACGCTGATTACGACGGCAGACCACGATGACCGCGTGGTGCCCGCGCACAATTTCAAATACGCGGCAGCGTTGCAAGCTGGACAGGGCGGCACCAACCCAATCCTGATTCGCATCGACACGAAGTCAGGTCACGGAGCCAGCAGCACCACGAAGGCAATCGAGCAGGCTGCGGACATTTATTCGTTTCTGATGTGGAATTTGGGGGTCAATGCGAAGTAGACAGCAAACAGTAAACAGTAAGCAGCAAGCGCCACTAGCAAGATCACTGGCATGAGCCATGTTGGTCTTAAATCTGGTTGTTGCTTGCTGTTTCTTTGTGCGCATGCTAAGGACAACTCGTGCGCGACTTCAGGCAGATAAAAGTCTGGGAAAAGGCCCATAGGCTTGTGCTCGAAATCTATCAAGCTACTGCCGGGTTTCCAAAAGAAGAGCTGTACGGTATTACGAGTCAGCTAAGACGAGCGTCGGCTTCGATACCCGCAAACATCGCGGAGGGTTTTGGGCGCGGAGGGAATGTTGAACTTGCGAGATTTTTGCAGATTGGAATGGGATCAGCTTACGAGGTTGAGTATCACGCTCTGCTAGCAAAGGATTTAGGGTTTATAAAGACTGATGAATATGAGTGTCTTGAATCCCAGATAATCGAAGTGAAACGCATGCTGGCAGCACTTCTTGTCAAGGTTAGAGCCGAGCGCTAGAGTTAGAGCCGAGCGCTAGAAACAAAGTTCCTCTGAACCCCGGTGGAGCCAAGAAGCGCGCCATCGTCAAGCACTAAGATCTTTTTCTTCCGCCGGCTGTTTGCTGTTTGCTGTCTGCTGTTTGCTTGAGAGGTAGAATGATTGTGACAGCGAGGCCGCCAGTGACAACATTGGCGGCTTCAACCGTGCCGCCGTGCAAGCGAACGGCGCGTTCGGCAATCGCCAGGCCCAGGCCCGTGCCGCCGCTTTCACGATCGCGCGCTTCATCGACTCGGTAAAAAGGTCGAAAGAGTTTATCGAGCGCCTCTGCGGGAACCCCTGGTCCATGATCGCGAACCGTTATGACCGCTTGATCTCCGCAAGCTAATTTCACCTCTACCTCGGTCCCGTCCGCGGTGAACTGCACAGCATTGCGTACCACGTTTTCTACCGCGCGGCGCAATAACTGTTCGTTGCCGAGAACATGACAGAGCTCCGGCGATTCGAGTCGCACTAATCGATTACAATTTTTTGCTTCGTAATCTGCATCGTCCACGATTTCTCGAATCAATTGGGCAAGGTCAAATGAAGTCCTTTGGACTGCTTCTGTGTGATTCTCGAGGCGCGTCAGAGCCAGCAGTTGCCCGATCATTTCGTTGAGTGTTTCAGCTTCACGCTCAATACGTTGCAGCGCAGTGGCCGCGTCCTCGCCGGCGCGCTGCCTGGCTAACTCCAGTGCCACATTCAAACGAGCGAGAGGTGAACGCAGTTCGTGCGAGATGTCACCGAGCAAACGTCGCTGGCCATTAACCAGCGATTCAATCTGTTCGGCCATTTGATCAAAATCTGTCGCGAGCGCCGCCAATTCATCGCGACGATTTCCAAATGCCGGCGCCACGCGAGCGCTCAAATTGCCACGCGCCAGTTCCTGCGTGGCCGCGCGCAGTTTTGTCACGGGCGAAGTCAGATACCTCGCCAGCAAATAACAGAACAATCCACTGACCGCGATGATTGCCAGCAAATGCAGCAGATGATCCCACAGTGGCGGCGAGCGCATCAGCATCGGCACTTCCGCAACCAGCACATATTGCGCGCCACTCGGCGAAGTCACGGGCTGGGCCATTAACCCGGGCGGGCCATTGGCGCCAAACTCGGGCGCATGACTTTGAAAGACGTGCTGTGCGAGACCCGCTGCTTCCGCCGGCAGCTTGTGTCCGGCTAATTCGCGAAGCTGATTATCAAAAAGAAAAATGCGAACGTGACCCTCGTGCTCTACGCGGTCTGAGTAATTGGCCAGCGCCGTCTGGCCGTCGCGTTCATAGATCTCGGCCGCAACCTGCGCGTAACCATTTACAGCCATATCCATCGGCCGTCGCATTGGTGGCCGAAAAGGTTCCGGTCGCAAAAGCTCGCCAACCAGAAACGTCCCCACCACGACCGTCAACAGCGCCGCGCCAAACCAAAGAAATATTTTAAGGAAAAGAGTTCGTCCCAAATTCATTGCTCCAGATCGCTATTCAGTTGGCAGCGTAAATGTAACCCACTCCGCGCACAGTCTTGATGCGTTCGACATCGCCGAGTTGATGGCCTAATTTCTTTCGCAGGTTACTAATGTGCATGTCGATACTGCGGTCAAACGGGGAAGTGCTGCGGCCCAACACCTCCTTTGAAAGTTCCTCGCGAGTTATTATCCTGCCTGCCGCGCGCAGCAACTTTTCCAACAAATCAAACTCGACCGCTGTGAGTTCAACAACTTGTCCCGCTCGACGAACGACACGCGTGCCCAGGTCGAGCTCGATATCCCCGGCAGTTAATGCTGCTGGTTGATCGTGTTCGCTGGCAGGGGCTGTTTGACTGCGCCGCAGGATGGCGCGAATGCGCGCGACCAGTTCACGTGGATTGAACGGCTTCGGCAAATAATCGTCGGCGCCAATTTCCAACCCGACAATGCGATCGACGTCATCGCCGCGCGCTGTCAACATCAGCACCGGAACTTTTGATTCAGCCCGTAGGCGACGCAGCACTTCAAAACCATTTAAGCCCGGCAGCATTACATCGAGCACAACAATCGCGAAGTCTCCTGACAACGCAGCCTCGGCGCCCGTGTCTCCGCGATGTACTGATTTGATCTGGAAACCGTGTGGCTCGAGATATTCAGTCACCAACTCGCACAGGGCCACGTCGTCATCGATGATAAGTATCTGGTCCATTGTAGGTAGGACAGGAATTCCTGCCTGTCCTTCACTAAAGACGGACAGACTGGAAAGTCTGTCCTACTAAAAGCCGTTCATTGTAGCCCAAACGTGCAGTGTCTCTTGTAAAGAAGTGTCAGCTGAATTCAATGTTCTTTACAAAACTTTACATTGCTTTAACTGAGTCTTTACGTCCGCCGCGAGCGAACTGGCGTATAACTGTGGGTATGCAAAAATCGGCCTGGCGGGAGAGACTGTCGGCCAAACAACTAGAGGAGATTAAGATGAAGAAAAAGATTTTAGTATTTGCCGGCATCGCTGCGCTGGTCATCGGCGCAACGGTTTTTGCGCTGGCACAGCATCCGGGCATGGGTGAAAAGATGCGCGGTCACGGACCGGGCGACATGGTCGAACATATCTCACGCGAGCTGAACCTGACGGACGCGCAAAAGGACCAGGTGAAAGCGCTGTTCGAAGCACAGCACGCGACGGAAGAAGAACGACATGGGAAGCTTGAAGAGCTGCGCAAACAGATCGATGCCGCCACGGCGAACGGCCAGTTTGACGAAAACGCGGTGCGCAACCTTGCCAATCAAGAGTCACAGTTGATGGCAGACGAGACGGTTGACCACTTACGGCTGCACTCAAAGATTTATGGCTTGCTGACAGCCGAACAACGCACCAAGGCTGATCAGATGATGAAGAGGCACGGCGGGCCGGAAGGTGAACGGGGGCATCATGGACCACCGCCACCGCCACCGCCAGGCAATTAACTCAGAAATAAGACTAACCTTGACAAGGGCATGGCCTGGCTCCATGCCCTTTGTTATTGGGAAATGCTTTACCAGGCCCTTCGAATCGGGTGGGCCTCAGTGTTGAAGATGACTTTTTTGAAGGGAAGTGTCTTTGGTGGTGCAAAGAGCAGATAGAAATATTTGAAAGTCTCAGCAAAGACGAAACTATGCATAGAGTCGCTTTTTTCTTTCGTTACCACGCTCTTAAGACTCGCATAAGCGTCGTCTGTCTTGCAGTACTTAACGAAGTCTGCGAATAAGACCTTGCCCATCTCCAGATATTTGGCATCCCTGGTGTAGTGATAAAGATAATACGTCGATTCAACTATCTCCGGCCTTAGGGCATATCCAGCGTTCGTCACTTCCATTGTTCGGAAGTTCAACTCTTCCGGCTCAATGCCGTGCAGTTGCCACATTCTGAACGAGGAAGCTTGCAAGCTCTTAGCTCGGGTAAGATCACCAGACAGCGCCAACAGGGCGGGGAAAAAAGCATCCAGCGCGCCGAAGGTCGCAACAGTCCGCGTCCCTGAATTCATATCAGCATGTCCATACCAAAGGTCCGATTCGCCCTGCGCTTCAGCCAGGTATTTGTTCACCGCAGCAATACTCTCGCGCCACATCCGCTTGCAATCCTGATCGCCAAATAAGAGCCAGCTCTTTAACAGATATTCGTAGTAGCTATCGATTGCGCCGCTGATGTGACTGTCGCTCGCGAGCCATTTTCCCGTTTCGACATTTATCTTTTCGCCAACCAAACCGATGGCCGATCGTCGCTTGTAAGTTTCGACGAGCGCGCGTTTTGCTTTGTCATAGAAGACGGGTCTGTTCGTGAGCCTGGCAAGCGTGCCGAATTCGATCAGCAGCGTTCCCGTTTCAGCGGGATTACTCTCGGCGCCGCGCACTTTGCCCGTTTTGAGATTCACAAACCGGTAAGGCATTCCGGTCGGCGAATCAAAAACAGGAAGCAGCCGGTTGCCCAAGTCTTCCGCAAGGTTCAAAAGGCGCTTGTCGCCTGTCAGTTGATAACTGGAAAGCAATCCACCCAGGAGCCGAATCGTGATCTCGAAATTCTGGACATAAATATCTTTGGCAAACGAAAGGTTCTTAGCGATGTATTCGCGAGTGTTCCGTGCTTCATCGTCGAACCCCATGATGATCATCGTGTCAAGTGAATCGACTGGAGTCATCAGGAGCGATAGGCCATACCAATCGTGGTAGGTCTTAGTTAGCGGACGAAGATCGTCATGACCCCACGCGTATTTCTTGTAACCATTCCACGCATGCATGAACTCATCGCGAACCTGTGCATCGAGCTTTTCCCTCGCAGGTTGGGTTCGCGAATAACTCACCGGTGGGAAGGACAAAACGAGCACCAGGCTCAAGACCGCTGTCAGGAATTTCGTGGGAGATGGCTGCGAGGTTTTATGGCGCATATTTGCCGCAACGGGGATGTTACCTTCGCCAGCGGACGCCGTCTTTGGTGTCTTCGAGCACAATGCCGCGGCGTGCGAGTTCATCGCGAATTTCGTCGCTGCGTGCGAAGTCGCGACGGCGACGAGCTTCCTGCCGCTCATCGATCAGGCTCTGAATTTCGCTGTCGAGCATTTCCGTACTCTCAGCGCCAAATACATTCAGCACAGTGTCGATTCGCCTTAGGAGATCGAGCAGCTCCTGTTTGTTTTCCGCTTTGACTTTCTTGCGGGCCAGGGCCGTGTTTACTTCACGAGTGAGATTGTGAACGACGGCCAACGCGACTGATGTGTTTAGGTCGTCGTCCATACCCGCTTCAAATTCTTCCGCCGCGCGCAGTGCTATATCGTGAAGCGCTTCGTTCATACCGGGTTCAGTTTTAGCTTCGCTCAAGCGCGCGCGAAAGTCGCGCAGTCCTGCTACCGTCTTTTCCGCGCCCGCCAGCACGTCGAAATTCAGATTGATTTGTTTGTTGTAGGGCACGCTCAAAAGAAAATAGCGAATGCTCGCAGCGGAATAGCCCTTCGCTTTCAAATCCCGATAGGTGTAGTAGTTGCCTTTCGACTTCGACATCGTTTCGCCTTCGACCTTGAGATGTTCGAAGTGAATCCAGTAGCGAACAAACTGCTTACCGGTTGCGCCTTCACTTTGCGCAATCTCATTTTCGTGATGCGGGAAGATGAGATCGATGCCCCCGGCGTGAATATCAAAAGTTTCGCCCAGATACTTCATCGACATTGCCGAACATTCGATGTGCCAGCCCGGGCGACCGCGTCCGATGGGCGCGTCCCAGGCAGGTTCATTTGCGCTCTTCGGTTCTTTCCAAAGCGCAAAGTCGCGCGCGTCTTCTTTTTCATATCTGTCGGTATCAATCCGCTCGCTAGCGCCCGCGATGTTGCCGGCAAAGTTGATCTTTGAGAGCTTGCCGTATTCAGGAAACGAAGCGATGCGGTAATAGACGGAACCGTCCGACTTATAAGCGTGATTGGTCTCCAGCAGTTTCTCGATCAGCGAAACCATTTCCGGAATGTGCTGCGTCGCACGCGGCACAATATCTGGCCGCTCGCAACCGAGCGCATCAAAGTCTTCCCAAAGCGCGGCGATGTATTTCGCCGTGTAGTCATCAAGGCTGAGCCCGGCTTCCAGCGACTTAGCAATGATGCGGTCTTCAACGTCGGTGATATTCATCACGTACGTGACTTTGAAGCCCTTGAATTTCAAGTACCGGAGCAGTATGTCGGCGGCTATCGCCGAACGAAAGTTGCCGATGTGGCCATAATCCCAGACCGTTGGACCACAATAGTAGTAACGAACTTCGCCCTCGCGCATGGGATGAAATTCTTCAATACGGTCGGTTAGCGTGTTGTGAAATCTAAGCATTCGATTATTCGTTAGCAGATACGCGCCCCCGGATTTACGGGAACGCGCATGTTTGCGAGTCTAGGAAAGGATTAGGTGCGAGTCAAACGATGGACAGCCAAATACGGACGAGTACGTACGAGCCGAAATGAAAAATGAGAAATGGAAAATCTCTCAGGCACTTAAGGCTGGTTCTCGTCAACTGTTTCCTTTGTTATCCCTGAAGTGTTCCCAGCCGCCGGGTTCGAGGTCCCAGACGCGCGCGCCTTCCGAGATTTTCACGCCGTACGATTCCTCCTTGATTGACCCGATCGCTGTCACCGCGATGCCGTCGACTCGCTTGGGCAGATTGCCGGCGTTCTCAGGTTTGACAGTGAAGAGCAACTCAAAGTCTTCGCCGCCGTGGAGCGCCAGCAGCAACGGATCTAGCGCGCGCCGGCCACAGATTTCTCGGACGACGTGATCGATGGGAATCCGACCAGCATCGATCACTGCGCCCACGCCGCTTTCCTTGCAAAGGTGATTCAAGTCGGACGAAAGCCCGTCGCTGATATCGATCATCGCGCTGGCCAGTTGTTGTTCGCCCAACAGCAATCCCCAACCGACTCGCGGATCGGGACTAAGTTGTCGCAGCAACAAACGTTCGATCGAATGTTCCTCCAAACGTTTTGGGCCGCTGGCGGTGTGCACGCGCACGCCGCGTTCAATCAAACGCAAGCCGGCGGCAGCGTCGCCGAGAAATCCTGTTACAAATATCTGATCGCCGGGCGTCGCGCCGCGTCGCATAATCGCACGGCCGGAACCGCATTCGCCAATTAGAATTGAATCAATGACGATCTTTTCTGTGGTGCGCGAGATATCGCCGCCAGCCAGCTCAACTCCATAACGATCTGCCAGGCGCAGATAACCGTCGTATAACCGTTCCGCAAAACCCGACTCCCAAATATCAGCAGGCAGTCCGATTGAGACCAGTCCCCAGCGCGCGCGCGCACCCATTGCGGCGATATCGGAAAGCGAAACAGCCATGGCTTTATGGCCAAGCATTTCCGGGCTGGTGGTATCGCGCTTGAAATCTATTTCCTCCATCAACAAGTCCGTGGTGACGACGGTGTCTTTGCCCTGGTCGGCGCGAATGACCGCAGCATCATCGCCGATACCCTGTAGGAGTGCTGAGTGCTGAGTGCTGACTGCTGAGGTAGAACCTGATTTGTTCGCAACTCGAGCGCGAATCTTATTTATGAAGTCGAATTCGTTCATGACTTGATTAGCCGCAGATTAACGCAGATTTACGCGGATAATAACAGCCGAGACAAACTGAAAAGAACAAGATCTTCTTGCTCTCATCCGCGATTATCCGCGTGAATCCGCTGCCAAATTTGATTCTTCAGAGATTGCGGCGCAGGGAATCGAGACCGGCTTCGATAGTTTCAAGGGAGGTTGAAAAGGAAAAGCGCAGATGAGATTCGCCATCTGGTCCGAACACCGCGCCGGGAACGGTTGCCACCTGCGCGCGATCGAGCAGAATCTCCGCGGCTTCGCGGCTGTCACGACTAACGCGCGACACATCCGGAAACGCATAGAACGCGCCCACGGGTTTTTCGCAAATGAGTGCCAACTCATTCAGTCCCGCCAGCAGCAAATCGCGTCGTTGTTGATAAGCGCGGCGATTTGTTTCCAGCATGTCAGACTCAGTTGTGAACGCAGCCAGCGCCGCCCACTGCGTGGGAGTGGAAACGCCGTTGGAGGAATACAACGTAGTCTTGCGCATTCCAGTCATCCACGGTTCTGCCGCGACCGTGTAACCCAGCCGCCAGCCGGTCATCGCATAAGATTTTGAAAGCGTGAAAATTGTGATCGTGCGTTCGAACATTCCCTCGAGCGATGCGATCGAAAAATGCTCACCCTCATAAACCAGATCTTCGTATGCTTCATCTGCGAGTACGATCAGGTCTCGATCCTGCGCAAAGCGTGCCACCGCGCGGGCCTCGTCCCGCGTGAAGACTACTCCCGTCGGATTCTGCGGCGTGTTGTAGTAGATGGCCCGCGTGCGATCGGTTGTGTGACGCGCCAACGTTTTCTCAAAACCTTCAGCCCGGGCCTTCGCAGTGGGAACCAAAACTGCTCGCCCTTCACAATGCGCAATCAGATCTTTTATCGGTGTCCAGTAAGGAGAGAAGACCAGAACTTCTTCCTGCGGGTTAACGACAGATTGAAAGGCCCCGAACAAACCCTGCATACCGCCATTCATGATCATGACGTCACTGGCCTGGGCGGCAATGCTATTTTTCGTTCGCAGTTTGTCTGCAATCGCGGCGCGCAGTTCCGGAATTCCAGACGACGGCGCGTAGCGAGTTTTGTTTTCATCAAGCGCGCGCTTCATCGCTTCCTTGATGAAGTCGGGCGTGTTCATGTAAGGCTCGCCGCCTTCAAACTGATAAACCGTCGCGCCCTGCTCGTGCAGTTTCATTATGCGGTTGCGAATGTTGACGATGTCGGAGAAACCAATCTCATCGAGCCGTGAGGCAAGGCGGAAAACAGTTGGAGACGTGGTCACTGTGGGAAGTTATCCTCTGCGTGTGGAGATCGAAGGCGGATTATAGCTTGACGCTCAAGACGCGTCTACTTTACGAGTGGAGCAATGCGTCAAACTTCGCGCCAAATTGTATGGAAACCTAATGGCTTCGGCTGTTGCGTCGTTGTGCGAAACATTCTATAAAAACTTCGTGGCAATCTTTGTCGTCATTTTGGCTTTAAGTGGTGGCTTTTGGTTTCTAGTCTTCAACAAACGCGCTCGGGGCAAGGTCCTTATTCCTTGGTGGCCCAGCATATGGAAGAGACGACTTTCAATTAAGGAAAAAGAGGAGGTCCATGATCTGGAGGAGGGGTTCGCATTAATCTGTTACCTCCTCGCTGCCATGATATGCACGATAATATGGATCACAGCTTTGGTCGTTTTCATCTTGAGAGTGGTAGGGTAAGTCTTTGAAAAAGTCCCAAAACCGCTGTTTGCCTACCGGAATCCCGTACCAATCCGGTTGGTCACTTGAACAATTACTTTTAAGAATCAGTTTTAACTGATCAGGGCTAAGTGCAAGTATTGACACGCCAAACTCGCTGGCAGTAACATGGCGGCCGCGTCGGGCTGCCGCGCAATCTCGCGATTAGTTCTCCCTTAATTTCCCGAGCCACGAAAGAAATTGACGACCGCAGCTGGATCATGGGCCGTTCTGCCGTAGCCATCCCCGAAAAGCTCTTCTTTAAGATCGGCGAAGTTTGCGAACTGGCCGGAGTGCAGGCGCACGTGCTGCGCTATTGGGAGTCGGAGTTTCCCACGCTGGCGCCGCAAAAGAACCGCGCCGGTCAACGAGTCTATCGCAAGCGCGACGTGGAAATGGCGCTGCGCATCAAGGAACTTCTTGCGCGAAGAAGAGACTTGCAAACGATCTGCGCGCAGGTGGAAAATTCAAAATAGTTTCACCTGAAAACGGCGCAGACGATTCAGAGTCGGGCGCAAGCGCCGTGTCAGCGCGAACAGGTATAAAAACGGAAATGTCGCGTGCCGTCTCGGAAGCCAGAACGGCTGAAGATCGCAAAGCATTGCGAAAGGTTGCGACTGAACTGCGCGAATTATTAGCGCTGCTTGAAAACGAACCAAAGAATCGCAAGCCGCGTTGAGTTGAGTAGGATAGACATTCCTGTCTGTCCGCGTTCTTGCCAAAGAGGACAGGCAGGAATGCCTGTCCTACAATTGCGTTAGTTGTTTTTTGCAGAGATACTTGAAGTGACGAGTGACGGGACGTGGCGCAGCCTGGTAGCGCGCACCCTTGGGGTGGGTGAGGCCCCGAGTTCGAATCTCGGCGTCCCGACCAGTTCAAAAGGCTTCCAATCGGAAATGATTGGGAGCCTTTAATTTTTTAGCCGCGAAATCCTATTTAGCCGCGGATTAACGCGGATTATACGAATCTGAAAAAGGCCTTCCTAAAATTTTTTTATTTTGATCCGCGTTCGTCCGCGTTAATCCACGGCCAATAAAAATCCGGAGCTAAGCCAGCTCGGTGATTACAATTTCAGACGTCAGCGTTTTATGGATCGGACACTTGTGCGCAATTTCCTGAAGCCGAGCGCGTTGTTCATCGGTTAAGTCTCCGTCGAAACTTACAGCGCGCTGAATGCGGTGCACGTAATCTTCAGTGGTGTGCGTGCATTCGATGCAATCGCTCGCATGAATTCTTTCCTGGCGCAAGCGCACCGTCACGCGCTCGAGTGGCCAGCCTTTTCTTCTTGCATACAGCGTTGTAGTCATCGAGATGCAACTTCCCAGCACCGCCAGCAAGAGAGTGTAAGGATCGGGGCCGGCATCTTCGCCGCCTGCTTCAAGCGGTTCATCAGTAATCAAAATGTGGTTTTCGCCGTACCGAACTTCGTTTTGCAGGTTCGCCGCTGAAGTGACTATCACGTCTGCCATGGGGGCCTCCTTGCAGTTGCATGTTTTGTGCGGCTAAACTCGTCGCGCTTTCCAACTAACATCATCAATCAGTGCAGAGCAGGTCATGAAGATCCACGAGTATCAAGGCAAAGAACTTTTGAAAAACTTCGGCGTCCCCGTCCCGCGTGGGCTGGTCGCGCGCTCGCCGGAAGAGGCTTATCAGGCAGCCAAAGAATTGGGCACGGACATCGTCGTCGTCAAGGCCCAGATTCATGCGGGCGGCCGCGGCAAGGGCGGCGGCGTAAAGCTGGCAAAGAGTCCCGACGAGGCGCGTGAGATTGCGCGCCAGATGCTGGGCATGAAACTCGTCACGCATCAAACCGGATCGGAAGGTCGCGAAGTGCGCGTCTTGTTAGTCGAAGAGGGCTTGCCAATTGATAAGGAGTTTTACCTGGGCATCGTTTTGGACCGCGCCTCGGGCCGGCCGGTATTCATGGCTTCCGCTGCGGGCGGCATGGACATTGAAGAAGTTGCCGCAAAGACGCCCGAACAAATCATGAAGGAAACCGTCGACCCGGCGGTGGGGTTTCGCGCGTTTCAGGCGCGCAAGCTTGCTTTTAGTTTAGGCCTGCCGGCCGATTTAATCGGACAGGCGGTGAAGTTCATGCAGTCGCTTTATCTTGCGTATGAACAGATGGACGCTTCGTTGATGGAGATCAATCCGTTCCTGTTGACTAAAGACAAACGGCTGATTGCGCTTGACGCAAAAGTTAACTTTGACGACAACGCGATGTTTCGTCACAAAGATTTTCTGGCGTTGCGCGACCTCAATGAAGAAGAGCCGCTGGAGATCGAAGCGTCGAAATTCGATCTCAACTACATCAAGCTCGACGGCAACATTGCCTGCATGGTTAACGGGGCCGGCCTCGCGATGGCTACGATGGACATAATCAAACTTGCGGGTGGCGAGCCGGCAAACTTTCTCGATGTCGGCGGCGGCGCTTCGCAGGAACGAGTCGAAGCGGCGTTTCGCATTCTGCTTGCGGATGAAAAGGTGAAGGCTGTTTTGATAAATATTTTCGGCGGCATCGTGCGCTGCGACATGGTAGCGCGCGGCGTGGTGGAAGCGGCCAAGAACCTGGAAATCAAAGTGCCGGTCGTCGTTCGCCTCGAAGGAACAAACGTGGAAGAAGGCCAGCGTGTCATTCGCGAGTCAGGCATGAACTTCACCGTCGCTAACGGAATGAAAGACGCCGCCGAAAAGGTGGTTGGGCTTGCGGCGTGAGCATGAGTAGCGGCTTCCGATAATGATTAACGTGGCACAGACTTCAGTCTGTGGCTGCGACGAAGACACAGACTAAAGTCTATGCCACTCTGGTCAAGACTATTCCGCATCCTGGTCCAGATATGCCGCTTCGCTTTGGCGGCCTTGTTTTTGTTCACGGCCGGCGCGAAACTCACCATTGTCAAAGCCTTCGCAGCTAATGTCGGCGAGCTGCTGACTGCTTCGGGCTTTAACTACACACGCTGGATGTGGCCGGCAACCATCGGCGTTATCGTGCTCGAAGTCAGCATCGCAGTACTTCTTTTGATTCCCAAGACAGTTAGGCTTGGTGCTTTATTCGCGGCGGCTCTATTAATTGGTTTTGCGGCTTACGCGCTTTACTACGTTTATGTTTTGCATGGCGAGCCTCTCGAATGCGGTTGCTTTGGGGGAATCATTGCCAGCCAGTTGGGAGTGAAAACCACGTTGCGCAACCTCGCCTTGCTTGTTCCCGTGCTCATTGTGCTGTTTGGTTATCGGCGAAGATCTCAAGAGACAGCTAGCTTCGACCCAGCAGCTAACGCCATCGCCTAAATTGGAGAAGCATATTGGCAACACTCTCATTCTGGGGCGGAGTCGGTACGGTAACCGGTTCAAAGTATCTTATTGAGACTGAGAGCGCGCGCGTGCTCGTTGATTGTGGCCTCTTCCAGGGACTCAAAGCGCTGCGTGAGCGCAACTGGCAGGAACCTCCTTTTGATTCCCACTCACTCAATGCGGTTCTGATCACGCACGCCCACATCGATCACACGGGATATCTTCCCCGCCTGGTCCGTCAGGGTTTTAGTGGTCCTGTTTACTGCTCGCGTGGTACTGCCGACTTGCTGAAAATACTGCTGCCGGATGCAGGCCGTCTGCAGGAAGAAGACGCTGACTATCGCAACCGCCACAAGCTGACAAAGCACAACCCGGCGCTTCCTTTGTACACTGAGAAGGATGCGTTTGCCGCTCTGCAGCTAATCGAACCGCTGGCGAATAGCGGCGAGTCTATTGCCGTTGCGCAAGGTATTCGCGCAGGGTTTCGCGTTGCCGGACACATACTCGGTTCAAGTCTCGTCCTCGTAGCGGTCGAAAACGCCGGCGACGATCACAGCGGCCGCAGGATTCTGTTTTCGGGGGACCTGGGCCACTACAATCAGCCGATAATTCGCGACCCAGTTGCGCCGCCCGCATGCGATTACCTAATAGTTGAATCTACCTATGGCAATCGTCTCCATGATCCTGAAGACCCGAAAAGCGCGCTCAAACGGATTATCAATGACGCAGCGCAACGCGGTGGGCCAATACTTATTCCAGCATTCGCAGTTGGTCGCTCGCAGGAAATCCTCTATCTCATTCGAGAGTTGGAAGATGAAAAAGCTATTCCGATTCTTCCTGTTTGCCTTGACTCACCCATGGCCGCCGCCGCAACTGTAGCCTATGCAAAGCGCACCGAGGAGCAGGACGAAGATTACGCAAGCGTGCTTGCCAGACCGCAACATCCCCTTCGTACCCATTCAATGATCACGTGCTCTTCCAGGGAGGAATCGAAACGTCTCAGCGAGATTAAGGGCACACGCGTGATTGTCAGCGCCTCAGGCATGATGACCGGAGGACGTGTGCTGCATCACGCCCTGCGTTTGGTTCCCGATCCAAATACGACGCTGCTTTTTGTTGGTTACCAGGCGGCCGGAACGACTGGCCGGCGAATTCTCGACGGGGAGCACGAAGTAAAGATAATGGGACAATGGGTTCCGGTTCGCTGCCGGATTGAACGCATTGGCAGCTTTTCTGCACATGCCGACTGGCGAGAGATTCTCCAGTGGCTGAAAGGAATGCCAACCGCACCCCGCCAAACTTTTCTTACGCACGGCGAGCCCGCGGCGGCGGAAGCAATGGCCGCACATATCAGAGAAACATTTGCGTGGCCGGCTACTGTGCCGATTTATGGTCAGCGCGTTGAGCTCGCGTAGGTTTGTGTAAGCGTTCTTTGTGCCTGCTTGTGGCAGTTGGTATACTCCGCCCTCATTTCGTAATCATTTTTTCTGTTTCGGGAGCCGAGCAATTGAGCATTCTCGTCGATAAAAGAACTCGTCTGGTGGTGCAGGGAATCACCGGCAAAGAAGGAACATTTCATACGAAACAAATGGTGGAGTATGGAACGAATGTCGTTGGTGGCGTCACGCCCGGCAAGGGTGGCACGATTCACGAAGGCATTCCTGTATTCAACACAGTCGCTGATGCAGTAAACGAAGCTGGCGCAAATGCGGCTGTGATTTATGTGCCACCGGCATTTGCTGCGGACGCGATCATGGAAGCCGCCGACGCGGGCATTCCGGTCATCGTCTGCATCACTGAAGGAATCCCAACGCTCGACATGGTCAAGGTGAAAGAATATCTGGCTGATAAACCGGCGCGTCTGATTGGTCCCAATTGTCCGGGCATCATCAGTCCCGGGAAATGCAAGATTGGAATCATGCCCGGCCACATTCATCGCGAAGGTCGCATCGGTGTAGTCTCGCGTTCCGGAACATTGACGTATGAAGCGGTGGGCCAACTGACGGCGCTCGGCATGGGCCAGTCAACGGCTATCGGTATCGGTGGCGATCCGATTGTGGGAACAACCCACGTCGACGCGCTGGGTTTGTTTCAAGCTGATGACGAGACCGATGGCATTGTAATGATCGGGGAGATTGGCGGCACTGCCGAAGAAGAGGCGGCGGCTTTTGCAAAGGCCAACGTCACCAAGCCTATCGTTGCTTTCATTGCCGGACAGACTGCACCGCCGGGACGTCGCATGGGCCATGCGGGAGCAATTATCGCCGGCGGCAAGGGAACTGCGGCAGAAAAAATGAAGGCGCTTGAAGTAGCCGGCATTCACGTGGTCAGGTCGCCGGCGGATATTGGAACAGGCATGCAACAAGCGTTGGGGGCTCGTTCGGCGGCGTAAGAAGATTTAGCCGCGGATTAACGCGGATTCGCGCGGATCAGAAAACTAACCAATCAGACGATAAAATGTGCAGGGCTTAGAAAAAAAGCCACAAGTTAGCTGGTTCTTATTTCATATCCGCGTTTATCCGCGAGCATCCGCGGCAAAATTCTTACGCGGCGGAACTAATGCAGAACTATCTAAGGAGATAGAGAAGAGCAGATGGGGAATCTTACATTCGCAATCATCAAACCCGACGCGGTGCGCGCGGGAAACACCGGCTACATCATTCAACGAATTAATGATGCTGGCTTCAAATTGCGTGCGATGAAGACTCTGCACCTGAGCCAGCGGGAAGCCGAAGGCTTTTATGCCGTGCATCGCGAGCGCCCGTTCTTTGCGGGCTTAACGGAATTCATGTCGAGCGCGCCTTGCGTGGTTATGGTTTTGGAAAAAGAGGGAGCAGTAAAAGCCTGGCGCGATCTGATGGGCGCTACTGATCCGGCAAAAGCGGATGAAGGAACTCTACGAAAAGAGTTTGGCGCCTCAGTAGGCGAGAACGCAACGCACGGTTCCGATTCCGACGAAAATGCGGCCATCGAAATCGGCTACTTCTTTAGCCAGCTCGAATTAGTTTGAACCCATGTCCGACAAACTAACGAACCCTCTGATCAAGTGGAGACGACAACTCTTTGGAGTGCGCTGACCTGGCAGTGCTTTGGCCGGTTGCGACTTGAGTTGACTCAACAATGCGGCGACCAGTCGCCGCGGACCAAAGCGGCGACTGGTCGCCGCACTCCAAGGAGTTGACCGCTTCTTCAGAGCTTTCTACAGTTTGTCGGACGTCGCGCAGATCGAATCACCATGAAGCGTTGTCCCACCTGTAACCAAACCTTTTCTGATGAGTGGTTAACTTTCTGCACAGTCGACGGCAGTCCGCTCATCGAAACCGGAACGTTGCCGCAGTCGCTGCCGACCGTAGTTATGCCTCAAACGGGTGAGGTGCAGGAAAACTCCGTCGAGCAGGCGAGACCTGCATTTTCTTCCGCCGACAGTAGTTCGCCGCTACAGAATATTCCGTCATGGCAACCGCCTCCGCCTCCGGCGATGATGGCCGGCCCATCGCAAGGCCTGGCGGTTTCGTCTATGGTTCTCGGTCTGGTTTCGATAACGCTGGGCTGGTGCTGTAGCTTTGGTCTATTGACTGCGCCGGTCGCGATTGTTTTAGGAATCGTCGCTCTGTCGCAAATCAAGAGTCAGCCAAATCGCTATACGGGAAAGCCCCTGGCCATAGCGGGCATTGTGAGTGGCGGGCTGTATTTTGTTTTGGTAGCTGTGATAGTTCTCATTTATGGATTGGGTATTCTACTGAGCGGCCTGAACAGACTTTAAAGCAGCCGAAAGCCGGAAAGAGAATTGCCGTGAAACGCTGTCCTACTTGCAAACGAATCTTTACCGATCCAAATCTTAGTTTTTGTACGGACGACGGAACGCCGTTGGTAAAGGTCGTCGACGAATCTGCTGAAGAGACATTGCTCTACCCGTCCGGTAGCGACGCCGGTGCGGCCGGTGCACCATCTGCTGCGGGCGATCTAGCTCAACCTCCATATCAACCACCGGGCTCTTACCAGCCACCGGCTCCTCCGGCGAAACGCAAGGTTTGGCCATGGGTAGTTGGAATCCTGGCTGTGCTCTTGATTGCCATTGCGGGATTGGGAATTGCGGCAGCAGTTTTTGTTCCGAGAATGCTGCGAGCGGCGGCAAATGAGAATTCGTCAAATGCGAATGTGCGATCGTATCGACCCGACAACGACAACGTCGCCAACACCAACTCGAATGCAGACTCAAATGCCAACTCCAATGCAAATGCCGCCGAGCAAAGTGGAAACGTCAATAGTGACGGAGAGAACTCATCGCCGCCCCCGACCAGTGAAGAGGAAGTGCTGGCGCAGTTGAGTGATCTGGAAAATGAATGGACCGTCGCCAACATTAATGCTGACAAGAAGAAGCTCGATCGCATTCTTGCCGACGACTACGTTGGTAAGTCAAGCGAAGGAAAACCGCACGGCAAGGCCGAATATTTGAAGACCATAGAGCCTGACAATACGATTCAAAAATGGAATTTTGAAGACTTGAAGGTTAGTTTGACAGGCGAACGAGCGACACTTACTGGTATCATTCGCTTACAGGTGAAAGACCAGGAGGTTGCTTTTAACTTTGTCGACAAGTTTGTCTGGCGCGATGGCCGGTGGCAGGCGACCGGGTCGGATGTGACTCCGATAAAACAGTAAGCAGAAGGCAGAAGGCGAATACAAATTCCAAATTCCAGATTTCAAATTTCAAAAATCAAAACCAAGAATCAAAGACCAAAGACCAAAGACCAAAGACCAAAGACCAAAGACCAAGACCAACTAACTACTAACAACTGACAACACAACAATGTCCATAATCACTGACGTAATTCAATCCACGAAAGCCATCATCCAGGGAATGGGTGTGACGCTCTCCTATATACCGAAACAAAAGTGGACCGTGCAATATCCCGAAGAGCCGGTGACGATGCAGCCACGTTATCGCGGACAGCACCTGCTTCATGTTGACGAGCGCGGCAAGGAAAAGTGCGTTGCTTGTTTTCTGTGCGCCGCGGCCTGTCCTTCCGAATGCATCTACATTATCGCGAAAGATGATCCGCGCTTGCCGGAAGATCGCATTGGCGTCGACGAGCGTTACGCTGAGGTCTACAACATCGATTACGGTCGTTGCATCTTTTGCGGCTACTGCGTTGAGGCGTGTCCCAAAGATGCGATTACGCACGGCTACAACTTTGAACTTTCGGTTTACAACCGCGCCGACCTCCTTAAGACCAAGACGGATCTTCTGATTACAACTCAGGTGCAATCGAAAAACTACCGTGTTGCTTCATCAGATGAAGATGTCGATTCGGAATACAAAGAAGTCTAAGCCAGAGTCGGAAGTCGGAAGTCGGAGGTCGGAGGTCAGAAGTAGGGGTCCAATTCTCTTCATTTTGTTTATCGCAATTTCTTATCTCCAACCGCTCTATGACGCCCAAGAATTACCGACATCCGACATCCGATCTCTGACCTCTGACTTCTGACTTCTGATCTCCGACCTCTGATCCATGTCCTACCGAGAACTTCATTACCGTTGGGAATACAACTTAAAGGCGAGCCCGGAAGAGCTTTGGCCTTTTGTCTCGGACACCAATCGATTCAACCGCGATACCGGTGTGCCTTCGGTCGAGCCAGGTAAAACCCGTCAGCTTCTCAGAAACGCGCGCCAGCGTTTGCGTTCATCAATCTATGGCCTGGAGGTCGAATGGGAAGAGCAGCCGTTCGAATGGATACGGCCATCGCGTTTTGGAGTCTCGCGTACTTACAGCAAAGGACCAATGGTTGAATTGCGAGCGCTGGCCGCGCTGACAGCGCGCGACGCGGGCGGCACCAGGCTCACTTACGAAGTTTCCATTACTCCGCGATCGATGTTTGGCGCGCTTAGCGTCGCGCTGCAAATGAAATTCGTCAGCGCGCGTCGCTTTGCGCGTGCATTTAGACGATATGACGAAATGGCGCTGCTGGACATTCCGCCGGCCGCCACCGATTCAACGGTCGAACTAAGTTCGGCTGCCATTAATCGAATCGACAGCATCAAACGTAAGCTTCAGACTGAGACGGCGGATACTGAGATCATCGACCGACTCGCAAGTTTCGTTCAAACCGCGGATGAATTTGCTGTGTCGCGCATCCGCCCTTATCAACTTGCAGACGACTGGAATTTTTCACGCCGCGCGGTGCTGGAGTTATGCCTGAAGGCAACTCGAGCGGGCCTGCTCGATCTGCAATGGGAGTTGCTGTGCCCGTTGTGTCGCGGCGCCAAAGAGACGGGCAGCTCGTTGCGAGAAATAAGTACTGAGCTACACTGCGAAACGTGTCGCATCGATTTCAAAGTTAACTTCGATCGTTTTGTCGAGGTCACGTTTCGACCCAACCCGTCCCTGAGAGCGGTAGCGATGCAGGATTTCTGCATGGGCAGCCCGCAGCGAACGCCGCACATCATCGCACAGCAATTGCTGGCTCCGCAGACCAGCCGCGTACTGAACCTGCCGCTCGAACCCGGTCGCTATCGATTGCGCGCGCTGGAACTTTCCGGCGGAATGGATGTTTCTGTAACCGCCGACAATGGTCATAGCGAAGCTAAAGTCTTGATTGCCGAATCCGGTTGGCCGCATGAGGCCTTAAATTTGACAACACTTTCTTCAGTCAAACTCGAAAACGCAACGGCCGCCGAACAGTTGTTGATACTCGAACGGCTTGCCTGGAGCGATCAGGCAGCAACGGCTGCTGAGGTCACTGCGTTGCAAACGTTTCGGGATCTTTTCTCAAATGAAGCGCTGCGGCCTGGGGAACAAATTTCGGTGGGCACGTTAACGGTCCTGTTCACCGACTTGCGCAACTCCACCAAACTGTATCGTGAGATTGGAGACGCGACGGCCTTTGGACGCGTAATGAATCATTTCGATGTGCTCAAGAAAGTAATCACCGAGGAGGATGGCGCGCTCGTGAAAACGATCGGAGATGCGGTGATGGCAATTTTTCGGCGGCCAGTTGGCGCGCTGAAGGCGATGCTGGCGGCGCAGGAAATACTGGCCTCGCCTGCGGAAGGCATGTCGCCGCTGACACTCAAGGCGGGAATTCACGAAGGCCCATGCATTGCTGTTACTTTGAATGACCGGCTCGATTATTTTGGCTCGACGGTAAATATGGCGGCGCGGCTGGAAAGCTTATCGACCGGCGACGACGTGGTAATCTCTCACGCAATTTATGACGATGCGGAAGTGCGCGAGCTTATCCGCGCTGAAAACCTGCAGGCGACGCCTTTCGAAATGATGTTGAAAGGTTTCGATGAAGAACGATTCGAGCTCTGGCGCATCAGCAAGGCGACAGAACTTGCAGCTGGTTCGTGCTGATAAAGACTCCACAGAAAAGGTGGCCGCGGATTTGCGCGGATAAATGCGGATCAGAATCTGAAAACGAATAAGGGTGCACGGATAAACCGAAAGCCAGAAACGAATGCTTAGCCAACAAGTCTCATGCAAGTTTTGCTTTGTTCTGATCCGTGTGAATCCGCGTTAGTCCGCGGCTAATGTGATCTAGCCAATGTCACTTCTGGAAGCACGCGAAGTTTCGAAGCTCTACCAAATGGGCAGCACGAGCGTGACCGCGCTCGACGAAGTCTCTTTGAAAGTTAACGAAGGCGAGTTTGTTGCGATCCAGGGAACTTCCGGTTCAGGGAAAAGTACGCTGCTGAACATTGTGGGCGGTCTGGATCATCCGACCAGCGGTGAAGTCTTTTTCAACGCCAAGCCGCTTGGTCCCTTCAGCAAGCGAGAGATGGCCCGCTACCGGCGCTATTCCGTGGGCATGATCTTTCAAAACTTTAATTTGATTCCGACCATGAACGCGCAGGAAAACGTAGGTCTGGCGCTGGCATTCGGCGGCTTGCGCGGAACTCAACGAAGCCGCAAAGCAAGCGAGCTGCTGGATCGCGTCGGGCTTTCAGATCGGTTAACGCACCGGCCGGGCGAGCTTTCCGGCGGAGAACAGCAGCGCGTGGCGATCGCACGAGCGCTGGCGAACAGTCCGAAAGTACTATTGGCAGATGAGCCGACCGGAAATCTCGACTCCACGCGCGCTCACGAATTGCTGGAATTGCTACGGCGTATGGCCACAGGCGCCGCATTAACAATCCTGCTGGTCACGCACGATCGTGAGCTTGCCACAAGCTTCGCCGATCGCATTATCCAGATGAAAGATGGCAAAGTAACTGAAGAATGATGAAAATCTTCAGACGCGGAGACGGGGAGACACGGCGATACGGCGATCTATCGGAAGAGATCTCCGTGTCGCCCTATCGCCGCGTCTCATCTTCTTCATACTTCCCTTGATCCTTAAGTTATGAGGTAACCCCCATGTCTGTTAATGCTCAAGAGATGACGCTTGAAGCGCTGCGGTCTGTGCCCTTATTCGGATCGCTTGATGACCACGCAGCAACGGAGCTGCGCGAGTTATTGACGGTGGAAGATATTCCGTCGGGCCAACAGCTCTTTCACAAAGGCGACGGCGGTGACGCGATGTATCTAATCGAAAGCGGGCGCATTCGCATTAGTATTACGGACCAGGACGCGCAGGAAGTGACGCTGGCTGATCTGGCCCAGGGCGATTTTTTTGGCGAGATGGCGTTGATCGATGGGCGCAAACGATCTGCGGACGCGCGCGTGGTACAGGATGCCCGGCTGGCAATTCTTTCGCGGCCCGCCTTTCTGGCTTTCGTGCGCGCAAATCCTGACGTGGCGCTTGAGATGTTGAGCGCACTAAGCGAGCGCTTGCGACGAACCGACGAGCTGTTGCGCTCGCGCGTATCGCGCAATGTCAACGAAGAACAAGCCAGCCGCATGACTGTCGCCGATCGCGCCGCCGACTTGATTGCTGAGTTTGGCGGGAGTTGGAAGTTTATCGGCGCGTCGATAGGACTGATTCTTCTCTGGATCTTTTTCAATTCTTACATTCTTTACAGAGGTTTCGATCCGGCGCCCTATCAGATGTTGAATCTGGTCCTAGCGGTAATCGCCGGAATGCAGGCGCCGATTATCATGATGTCGCAAAACCGGCAGGGCGAAAAAGATCGACTGCGCGCCGATTTGGATTACAGGGTTAATCTCAAAAACGAACTGTCACTTGCGGAAGTGCTGCGCCGTTTGGATGTGCTGGAGAGTGAGCGTCTGCCGAAATTGTTTGAAGAACAAAACGCGAAAATCACGGTGTCCAAGGTCCAAAGTCCAACGTCCAATGTCCAAAGTCAAACCTCGAATGGCTAAAGTCGAAGTTCGAGTAGTTTAGAGTACAAGCTTAAGCTTGCACGGGTTTGAAAGAAACAACCCGAAGGCTGGACTCTATACACTAAACGACGTTGGACTTTGGCCAGGAACAAATGATTCAAGCGATCTTTTTCGACTTTAATGGCGTGATTATCGACGACGAGCGGCTGCAAATGGAGGCGTACCGCGAAGTCCTGCGCGAGCATTCAATTGATCTGACAGAAGCTGAGTATTTCGGCGCGCTGGGCATGGACGATAAAACTTTTGTACGCGCCGCATTCGCACGCGCTCACAAGACATTGACGGATGAAGTGCTCAACAGCATCCTGTCAGGCAAAGCTGTGCGCCATCGTAAGCTGATCGAAAACGAGTTGCCGCTGTTTCCCGGCGTCGTGACTTTTCTAAAGGCCTCGTCGCGAAGTTATCCCCTTGGGGTCGTCAGCATGGCCAGCATGAACGAGATTGATTACGCACTCGGACGCGCAAAATTGCGACCCTTATTTGCGCTGGTGGTCAGCGCAGAAGATGTCAGCGTCTGTAAACCTGCGCCTGATTGTTATCGCATTGCGCGCGAAAAGTTGAATGAACAGCGACGAGGTGAGCGCCAGGTTTCGTTAACTTCGCGGGCTTGTTTGGTTGTGGAAGACTCACCGCCGGGGATCGAATCTGCCAAACAAGCTGGCATGCGCACGCTGGGCGTAACGACTACCGTTAACGAAGCCGAGCTGCGAGCTGCGGGCGCCGAGGTTGTTACGCGGAGTCTTGCCGATTGGAACGTTGATGCGGTGCGACACGTATTTACTTAAGACTTAGTTGACAAAAATGTCTCATGAGTTTTCTCGACATTCTTCAGCTCGCTTTTAGAAACTTGCGCCAGGCAAAACTGCGCGCGCTGTTGACGACAATGGGTGTAGTTGTCGGCGTCGCGGTCGTAGTGACGATGGTTTCGTTTGGTCTCGGGTTGCAGCAGAACATGCTGGCGCGTTTTGGAGCTCTCGATCTTTTTAATGAGATAACGGTCTTTGGCCGCAGCCTTACTAATTTGGCAACTGCAGGTTTCGATCGCCAGACTGGGCGCACTAGCGAAGGCGGCGAGCGCCGCGGGCCGCGTTTGAAGCCCGACAAAAACCCCACCCGTATTCTCGACGATGCGGCCATAGCCGAAATCGCAAAAATTCCCGGCGTCGCTTACGTGCAACCAACTATTAGTCTGTACGTTTACACGCGCGCGAATGGGCACGTGCGGTTCGAGCCGGCGTCAGGGGCTTCGGTGCCCAATGGCTCGTCCCGTTTCAAAACTTTTCTGGCAGGGGGGATGATTAGTTCGCCGGACGCGGACGAGGCGGTGGTTACAGACACGTTCACTGAGGACTTTGGCTTCGAAAAACCGGAGGACGCGCTGGGCCAAACCATTGAATTTCTTGCGCCACCGACGGACTCAAACGAAAAGAGTTCAAACAAAAAGAACAAAGACCAAATCAGCCCGTCCGACGAAGGGCCAGCGAATTTTTTTGGTATTCCGCTCGATGAGCAAGACTCCAGCGACGCGTCACAAACAGATTTGGTCGCGCGCAAGTTTCGCATAGTGGGAGTGCTGGACCTCCATTTGAAAGAAGGGCCGGGACAGGGCGGTATGGTGGGTCTCCTGCCCGGCGCAGCGATTTATGTTCCCGTGCGCGCAGCACGCCAGTGGTCACTGGAACATCGTGGCCCAATGGGCCAGGTGGCGCTGGCGCTGGCACGCCAATCGGGATCTTTGAATGAGAACGAAGCTGAAGGTTACGACGCTGCGGTGATTCGCGTTACCGATCCGGTAGCGCTGACTGATGTGCGCAAGCGTCTTACTGATTTAGGATTCGGCAGCTTTTCGATCGTGGATCAAATCGAACAAATCAAAACAGTATTCCTGATAATCGATTCGGCACTGGGACTACTGGGCGGTATCTCTCTGCTGGTGGCGTCGTTTGGCATTGCGAACACTATGATTATGTCTATTCTCGAACGCACGCGCGAGATTGGCATAATGAAAGCAATCGGCGCCGAAGATCGCGAGATCAAATTGATCTTCTTTTTTGAAGCGGCGGTAATCGGGGCGCTTGGCGGGGTGATTGGAGTTCTGGCCGGATGGGGCATGGACGGTTTAGCTAATCGGCTTGCATATCGTTTTATATTGAAACCGCAGGCGGCAGCATATATCGACTTCTTTTCTTTGCCGCCCTGGCTTTCGGCGAGCGCAATCGCATTTGCGCTGATCGTTTCCATCCTCGCTGCACTGTATCCGGCGGCGCGCGCGGCGCGCATCGATCCGGTTAGAGCGTTGCGCCACGATTGAAGTAAAGAAAAAGCGGTAGCGAGTGAATCACTACCGCTTTGCAGTCTCGTGAATGTTAGAAATCAGTTTGCCGGTGGCGTAGTAGCCGCAGCCGCTTTTGGTGTTCGCTTCCGCGGCTTTGGCTTTGTAGCTACCGGTTCCGGTTTGGGATTCCAGAACGCCGGATCAAGAGCGGCGAATTCCTTCTCCACATAACTCATCTCCGGCGTTAACCAATAGGTGCTGGTATCGCTCGACATTACGGTATCGCTCACCGTTTTGTCCGCATCCTTACGCATGTTGTCGCTCATGGCGGCGCGCACGCGCATGAAAGCCGGATCATCCAATTCGCCGAGCGACTTCATCGGACGGAAGATGAGATAGGTGCCACCCGCCGTTCCCGAGATGACTTGAAATACGGCCAGATGGACGTTATCGACTTTCGCCTTATCGCGCGCGACATTTATCACCTGCTTTATGTAATCGGAATACTCCGAATCCTTTCCGGGTCGCAGACGAACAGTCGAGATTGAGAAATAGCGCATCTGCGGCAGGACCACGCCCGGATTGAAGCTGAGGTCCGGACGATAGATCGCCAACATATCGCGCATGGCAGCGTGCAACAGCGGAGCTTCACCCTGCAGGCGCGTCAGCTCGGATTTTGTGCTTCCAGTTGCGGCGCCCATTTTTTTATCAGTAGCCTGAAGAATACCTTCGAGTTCCGCAAAAGTATCCGCGCCCGTCAAATAAACGACTTCGTTTTCGCTGCCGGCTACAGGTACGAGCGCGAGGCGATAGTTAGGGGTTTGCAATCTTCCGAAAATGGCCGCGAAGTTTGCAGAATGTTTATTGTGGGCCGGCATCATGCCGGGTTTGATGTCCTCGCGAACCAGGTAAAGAACCTTCGGTGGACCATGCGGCGTCGGTGGCGTCTGAGCAACAGCCGCTGCGCATGCTGAAACCAAAACTAGGACGATGAGCATCAGGAGAGACTTCTTCATACATACCTCCGGGGTTTTCTCAAAAATTTGATGGAACTTGCAATCCGCTCGATTGACGCGAAAGTGCGTCTGGGATCAGTACCTAAAGCTGCCTGGGATTTTGTTGAATTGGCAGCGATGACAAGTTGAGGAAACAAGCTCCTCAGGGACCTGCCGCTGCGTCTATTTTGAAATGTCCGGGCGGCGAAACCATACGACCGATCAGACCGTAAGTCAACTTTTTTGGCCCGTGACATTTATCTACCGCTTAACCTTTGCTGCTCAAAGGCTTGCCGCAGCGATTACAGAAACGGGCCGCTGCATCCTTCTGTTGCGCTCCACACGACGCGCAATTAGCGACTGTGAGATTGGCGCCGCACGATGAGCAAAACCCTGCGCCGGTTGTGTTGACCGCGCCGCAGTTGCCGCAACGCCCCGGTAGCGGCGGAACGTATCCACCCGCCTTGCGTGCAATATGAGCTTCAATGATCTTCCACGCATCTTCCGTGATCTTGTATTGCCAATAAGCGCCGAGCGCAGGCAGCGCAACGAGTAGGCCGGCGGAAAGCATCAAGGCAAGGGCGGCAATGGCTGCCTTGTCGAACCACTTCTGCATGCCGATCTCTATACGCGTGCCGCCCGTCTCAGGCGTGATCTTAATGGTCAGCGCTGCCGACAATCCAGTAAGATCGCGCAACGTGCTAGACTTGCGCGCTTGCAGTACGGTCGTAGAAGATACATTCATTGTTTGCACTTCATAGTCACTGTCGAAAAGGTTGCGAAGCTCGGAGGTGAGTCGGGAAACATCGACCTCAACTCCAGGGTAGTAACGACTGTCCATCGGCATGGTGTCCTTTCAACTTAAGTGGTTACGTTTACGACAGCACAGCGAATATTGTTCGCCGGCTGTTGCCGGCTCGCGCGAGAATGCGTCATAAGGAGATGATTCAAGTGAAAAATGCTCGCCGTTTTCTGATTCTGGCACTTACTTTTGCTCTTCTAGGGTTCAATGCAACTCTTCGTTCGGTCTGGTCGCAGAATAATTCCAATCAGCTCGACGGATTCACACCTGAAGGCTCTGCCACTGAACGCCGTTGGGAATCTGAGTTTCAAGCTATTCCTGAACCAGGTTCGGCACGAGAACACCTGCGCCGCTTAACCGCGCAGCCGCATGTCGCGGGAACAAAGGAAGACTATGACACCGCCATCTATGTTCGCGATCAGATTCGCAGTTATGGAATTCCTTCCGAGCTTAAAGAGTACGAAGTGTTGCTGCCGTATCCAAAGCAACCGAGCATCGTTGAGCTGGTGGCGCCACGTCACGAACGATTGACGGTGAAAGAGGCGGTCGTGCCGGAAGACCCGTCTAGTTCGAATCCCAAGATTATTCCGCTCTTCAATGGTTACAGCGCCAGTGGCGATGTCACTGCGCCGCTGGTCTATGTCAATTATGGCTTGCCACCTGATTACGAGGCGCTGAAGAAAGCGGGCGTCGACGTCAAAGGCAAGATCGCGATCGCGCGTTACGGCAATTCCTTCAGAGGCGTGAAAGCAAAGGTTGCACAGGACAATGGCGCAGTGGGCTTGATTATTTATTCCGATCCGGCGGAGGACGGTTACATGCAGGGCGACGTTTTCCCGAAGGGACCATGGCGGCCCGCTACCTCGGCGCAGCGCGGTTCGGTTCAATTTCTTTCCACCGCGCCGGGCGATCCGTTGACGCCGGGCAGGCCGGCGATTCCGGGGACGCCGAGATTGAAAATGGAAGAAGTGACTACGTTGACGCGCCTTCCGGTCCAGCCAATTTCTTATGGAGATGCGCGACGTCTGTTGGAACCATTGCAAGGGCCCCTGCGGCCCAAAGGTTTTCAGGGCGGCTTGCCGTTCGCTTATCACGTCGGCGGAACGAATGACGTGCGCGTGCACTTGAAAACTGACATGGATTATCAGGTGCGCAAGATTTGGGACGTCATTTCGCGCATCGACGGCGAGCAGGAAAAAGATCGTTGGGTGGTGATGGGCAATCATCGTGACGCGTGGACATTTGGCGCGGTGGATCCAAACAGCGGCACCACGGCAATGCTGGAAGCAGCGCGGGCTTTTGGTGGACTGTTGAAAAAAGGTTGGAAACCGCGACGCACCATTGTGCTTTGTAGTTGGGATGGCGAGGAGTATGGGCTCCTGGGCTCAACTGAATGGGTCGAGGAAAACGCAGTTGAGTTGAAACAGAAAGCCGTGGCTTACCTGAACGTGGATGCCGCGGTTTCGGGTGCAAACTTTGGTGCTTCGTCAGTACCCTCGATGTGGAAATTGATTCGCGCCGCCACGCGCGACGTTCCGGATCCAAAGAGTGGTAAGACTATCTATCAACAATGGCAGGATCGGACGCGCGATGATAGTCCCGATGCGGAACTGGCGAATGCCAGTACAGGAACTGACACTCGCATCGCTGAAGCACGAATTGGCGCGCTCGGTTCAGGCTCGGACTTCACGCCGTTTTTGCAGCATCTGGGAATACCTTCCAGCGACATGGGTTTTGGTGGTGATTACGGCGTCTATCATTCGGCCTACGATGATTTTTACTGGATGTCGCATTTTGGTGATCCAACTTTCATGTACCACGTGACGGCGGCCCGGTTGTGGGGAACTATAGCCATGCGGTTGGCGGACTCTGCCGGGTTACCGTTGGACTATCGAGATTACGCCACCCAGGTGCGCGACTTCTTTAACGAAAGCATGAAGACTGCCAGGCAACGAAAGTTGACGAGCGGCGTCGATGAAAAACAAATGAACGATGCGATTGACGCTTTCGCCGGCGAAGCTGAGAAAACGGAACGCGCCAGGCAAGAGGCAATCACTCAGCCGCGCACCGCGGCGCGACTCCAGCGCATCAATGATGCGTTGATCGCTGTCGAACGAGATTTGACCGATGCGCGTGGTCTGCGCGATCGCACGTGGTACACGCATCAGATTTATGCGCCGGGAACATACACTGGCTATGCAGCGCAGCCGCTGCCCGATTTTCGGCAGGCTCTCGACGATCGCAACACCGTAAATGCCGGCGAAGCATTGACAAGAATCGTCGAGGCTTTGAAGCGTGCCGCCGAAACGCTGCGCAAGGCGCGCGATTAACAGTTGTTAGTACTTGGTTCTGAAATCATGTGAACAAGGAGAGGAGATAAGGATTTATGATTAGAAGGTTTTTCCGAACAAGCTTGATAACTGCGATAGCCCTGTTGGCAATCTGTGCGTCAGTTTTAGTGGCGCAGCGGCCGCGGGACCGGGTAACCGCAACGCCGGCACCTGGGCCCGCCAGCCTAAAAATTCGCTACAAAACAACTGCCGCCGGACAATCTTCGGAAAGCGCCACGATGATCAAGGGCAGCCGTGAGCGCTTGGAGATGCGCATGGGTTATAGCATGGACATTATTAATCTGACGCAGTGTGATTTAAAGCGCACCATTCAGATTAGCGACAAGACCCGGAAATACATGATCACGTCCATGGACATCGACGAACCTGCGGGCGCCGCAGGCGCAAGTGGTGGATCGGTTTCCGCGCCGGCAACTCGAGGCGGAGTTATTACCTATGTCATGACTTCCGTCGATACCGGCGAGCGTAAAGACATGTTTGGTTTCAAAGCGCGGCACGTTAAGACAACGACTGCAATCGACTCTTCGCCAGATGCCTGCAGTCAAATGAAGCAGCGCACTGAAACCGATGGCTGGTACATAGATTTATCTTTTGGCCTTAACTGCGAACTTGGTCGCAGTCCCATGGCTGGCGCCCGATCGGCGCGCGGCGGCTGCCAGGATCGAATGCATTTTCGTCATGAGGGCACCGGGCGCAGCGGCTATCCACTGGTTGAAACAACCACGATGTACGGACCAGATGGCAATGCAATGTTCACCTCAACCAAGGAAGTGATCGAGCTTTCGCAGGAGCCGCTGGACGCGGCGTTGTTTGATGTGCCGGCTGGTTACACCGAGACGAGAAATTCGCAAGAGTTGTTTGGCATGCCGTCGATGGCTCAATTGATGGGCCAGGCAGCAAAGGAACGGCAGTCAGCGGACGACGATGCACTGCCATCTACACAGCAGGCAAAGAAACCCGGCGCGCTGCGTGTCGGAGTTGTTTCCATCAACAACCGAACCGATCGGCAGATATCGACTGAGTCTTTGCGCGAGCGACTGATTGGCGAGATCGAAGGCGCCGGAGTTGACGCGATAGCATTGAACGCTGCCAGTGCGACTGAATCCGAGGCGGAAGCGAAGGCGAAGCAATGTGACTTTATTCTCTATACCGATGTCACGGGGTTGAAAACTTCTGCGGCAAAAAAGATCGGCGGAATGTTTGGCCGGGTTGCCGGCGTGGGCGGTGTCGATAAGACTGAAGCGAAGGTCGAGTACAAGCTTTTTGCCGTCGGCGATGGGTCGCCGCGATTACAATCTTCGGCCACTGGTAAAGAAGAAGGCGACAATGTAAGCGCTGGAACAGCCGTTTCAGAAGAGGCCCGAGCAGTAACTGGGGAAGTGCGACGAAAGGGCCGCGGCTAAAAACCACAAAAGCAAAGTAATAAACTGGAAGGCGAGCCGGCGGAAACTGAGAGTGCAAGACACTCAATTGATTTTCGTTTTCTCGCCTTTACCTTTGCGCGGCTGGACCACTTCGGGAGCGAGTTTACTGGCGGCTTGGACAATTGTTTCAGCGTTGTCCAGCAACTCATCAAAGTTGCTGACTTCGGCGGCGTCCACCGCGCTGCTCTGAAGCGGCTTGAGTTGCTCCATCATGCGGGAAGCCGCGGCGGCGAGTTTACGCAGCGCCCGGGGCAGCGCGGGATTCTTTTCATCGCGCGAGCTTACATCGTCGATGTTAGTTATCGCCTCGTCGAGGATTTTTGCAATATCGCCTACCAACTCGCTGCGAGTGCCCGACGGCAAATCGCCCCAGAACTCGGCATCCTTCTTTAGTTCCTTTGAGTTGGCCTGCAATCCTTTAATAACCAACAAGCGCCGGTCAGCCGCCTTGATGAAGACGTCGATGCGTTTATCCAGCTCCTGAGCGTCCTTAACGAGATCGACTTCTTTTGCAGTCAAATGGTCGCGTGCTTGAAGTGGATGGGCGGCGGCGATCAAGCAACACCATAAGAGGAAACTAAGCGGCGCCAGGAAAAGAAGAATGCGTCGGGTCATGGTTTCTTCTCGGGCGGCGCCACATTGTTTTGCACGGTGCTACTACCGGGCTTTTGTTCTGGTGAAGGTCGATCGCGGACAACAGTGTGACCATAAAAAGAGTTCAGGGCTTCGGTCCGTCCCCGCCGTGCGAAATCTTCCGTTTCTTTGATCCATATTGCGTACGCCGACGGGGTGGTGCGGCGCATGATGCTCAGCCTTGGTCCCTGTGCGCGCAACGTCAGCTCAACGCGTTTGTAAAGATCGCGAGTCTTGTTGCTGTCTTGCTTGAGAGTACCCAGAAAAACGAAAACGTCTTCTATCAGCGCGGAATATTTTCCTGCCTCGGCGGCGGCGTCGTCGTAGTTGAGATGGGAAGTGTCCAACTCGGCGTTCACAAGATGAGCTTCGGCGAGGTCGAGCGTCAAACGCACACGCGCCTTGGAGTCTTTTTCTTCATCGAGCTGAATGCGATCGTGTCGCGTGACTATCTTCAACGGTGGCGGCGCGGTTTGCTCCTGCGTCCGTACTTCCTGCCAGCCCACTAAAGACGCGGTGGTGCAAACAACCACTAGGATCGAAATTCCGAATTGAGAAATTCCAAGAACTTTCATTTGTGATCGTTTCGGCCTGGCCAAAGAGTCAGGGTGGCGCCGCAAAGTGGGCAGGCGTAGTTTTACTTTCTCGATCTCCAACTGGCTCGTCCTTTGATCGGCATGAGCAAGGAACGTTTCGTACGACGCTAATGCTTGTTCGTATTCTCCAAGATAATCGTGCGCCGTGGCAATGAAATAATGGGCAACCGTCAAATCAGGTTTGCTTTTCAGCAGCCATTCATACTGGACAAGCGCCTCGGGAAATTGTTTTAGCTCGTAGAGTGCCGTTGCCAGATTGGCGTGCGCGGCATAATTGTCGGGGGTGGTCAGAACGACTCTTCTCAGCACTACCACTGCATCTGCAAAGCGCCGTGCCTGTACCAGGGCTGAGCTGTATCCGGTCGCGAAATCGGCATTGGCGGGATCGAGCTCAAGTGCGCGCCGGTAGAAAGTAATGGACCGGCCTGGATCAGCTGTCCGGTACGATGCACCGAGACGGGCGAGTAACACCGCGTTCTCAGGATTTTTCTTGAGCAGTTTTTCCAGGGCTTCGCGCGCTTGAACCGGATCGTCACTGTTCGCAAGATTGATCTCCGCGACGGTGCCGATGACGTTTCCGGATTTCGCATCTGCCGGTTCGATCAAGCCCCCGGTTTTTGCAACGCGTTCGGCATCGTCGTGTCTGCCGGCGTTTTCGTAGGCCGCGGCCAACCGGCCTATCTTCTGCTTGTCGCCATTCGCCAAATGCTCGGCGGTCTTGAGATCTTCTATTGCTGATTCATGTTCGCTGATGCGAATCTCCGCGCGTTCCATGAGTGCATCAAAATCCTGCGGCTCGAGTTCGAGCACGTGGTTCAAGCTGACGAGCGCGGCCTTGTTGTCACCGCTGTCACGTTCAGCGAGCGCGCGAACAAACCATATGGCGGCGCCGGCGTTAGCGTCGGCAGTCGCGCGCTTGGCGAGTTGCAACGCTTCCTTCGCATCGCCGGCTTTAAGACGAATACCAGCGAGCGCTTGAATCGCCAGCTCATCTTGAGCATCTAATCGTATCGCCTCACGCAAAATCGGCTCAGCTTCTTTTTCGCGTTTAAGCCGGATCAGAAGTGCTCCCAAAGCGGAATAGGGAAGTGACCAGTTCTTCCGCAAATCAAGCGCACGGCGAAAACCTGTCTCGGCCTCGCTCAAGCGACCAATTGATGTCAAGACGTTCGCGCGTTGAAACTCTGCTTCCGGAAATTCAGGCCGTACTTTGATCGCTTCGTCATAGTACTCGAGTGCACGTTTATACTTTTCGATTTTCTCGGCAGAGTCCTTTACCAGATCGGCCCGCGCGTGCGCGTTTTGGCCCTTCTCAAATAACTTCACCGGATCGGCGCCCGAATCGCCGAACGCGTCCGCGGTTTGAGCTGTGAGTGGATGAACCAGGGCACATGCTACACAAATGGCAACCATTGTTAGCGTCACTGAGCAGACCCTTAAAGGTTTTATGGTTGGCAGAGCGATCATGAAACACTTCGCAACAAGGCAAGAAGACGAACTGAGGAGAGCCGCATCTTAACATTTCAAAACAGTTCGCGTCCAAATTACGCAAGCTCGCCTTCTAAGATGCTGGTTGCGGTGATTTGATGCATGCGATAACATTATTTTTTGTAAACCCATTGACCAATTAGAAAGAAGGACATGCTGCCGGTGCACGTGTCTCTTCGCGGAGAACGCACTGCTGTGAGCACTTCCCAGGCGGATAACAACCAAGAAAAAGCCACGCTTCAAATCCATGATGGCGATTCGATCCTGGTCAAAGAGCAACGACTGCGCCACCTCTTTCAGGAAATGGGCTCAGCGATTGTGGCCTTCTCTGGCGGCGTCGATAGTAGCTATGTGGCATTGGTTGCGACCAGCGAGCTTGGCGAGAACGCCATGTGCATTACCGGCGATTCGGCAAGCTTGCCTTCAGCGCAGCGGCAAACAATCGAAGATCTGTCAAGACAATTTGGCTTTCATCACGAACTGATCAAAACAGACGAGTTGGATGATTCCAACTACACGGTCAACAACGGAAGTCGCTGTTACTTCTGCAAGGATGAGCTGTACGCTAAATTGAGTGAAGTGGCTCGCAGGCGAGGGGTGTCCTTCATAGTTGATGGTTCGACCTGTGACGACCTCGATGATTATCGTCCCGGTCGCGTTGCTGCGGCCGAGCATGGCGTTCGTAGTCCGCTCGTAGAAGCAGGCATGAATAAAGGAGACGTGCGCAGTTTGAGCAAGAAGGCGGGCCTACCTACGTGGGATCAGCCCGCGAGTCCATGTTTGTCATCGCGGATCGCTTATGGCCTGCCGGTGACCATTGCCCGACTGGCGGAAGTTGATCGGGGCGAACAGATTCTTCGCGACATGGGCTTCAGGGAATTTCGTGTAAGACACCACGACAATCTCGTACGTCTCGAGATTGCACGCGCTGAAATGGAACGGGCCTTGAGCCTCACAGTAGTAGATGAGTTGGCGCGACGCTTTCGCGAACTCGGGTTCAAGTATGTAACGTTCGATCTCAACGGTTACCGCAGTGGCGCCATGAACGAAGCGCTAAACCCGAGTGCCGAAAAGCTGCTCGAGACTTGATTCGTGAACCAGAAGAAGACGCGGTCTTTTCAGATTTGAATTTTCGACGAGTTTTGGAGATGGCCCATGGTAAGCATGCAAAACACAGTCTACGTAGACGACATTCGCGAGATTAAGGAAGAGAACCCGTTTGAATCGATGATGTCCCGATTCGATCGCGCGGCGCAGTTGCTCAACCTTGATCCGGATTTGTACGCCGTTATGCGCGTGCCGAATCGCGAACTGAAAGTTTACATACCGACCAGGATGGATTCCGGCAGGATTCAGGTTTTCGAAGGTTATCGGGTGCAGCATAATTTTGCGCGTGGGCCGGCAAAGGGCGGCATACGATATTCGCCGGACGTTAATCTCGATGAAGTGCGAGCGCTTGCTGCCTGGATGACTTGGAAATGCGCCGTCGTCAATGTGCCTTTCGGAGGTGCTAAGGGCGGCATCATTTGTGATCCGCAACAGATGTCGATCGGCGAGCTTGAACGAATGACTCGGCGCTATGCATCCGAGCTGCTCGATTTTATTGGTCCTGAAAAGGACGTGCCTGCGCCAGACATGAATACGAACGAGCAGACGATGGCTTGGATTATGGATACATACTCAATGCATGCCAGGCACACTGTGACCGCCGTAGTAACGGGTAAGCCGATAGATTTAGGCGGCTCATCAGGCCGACGCGAAGCCACTGGGCGAGGGATTCTTTTTGTAATTAATGAGGCCGTAAAGAAATTCGGTATGACGCCACAAACGACGCGAGTGGTGGTCCAAGGATCGGGCAATGTTGGTGGGATAGGTGCACGATTACTGCACGACGCAGGTTATAAAGTCGTCGCAGTTTCGGACATCCACGGCGGCATCTATAATCCAGCGGGCATCGACATACCCGCGGCACTCAAACATCTTTACGCAACGCGCTCGTTTGAGGGCTATTCCGGAGTCGAGCGAGTTTCGAATAGCGAGTTGCTTGAATTGGAATGCGATGTGCTTGTCCCCGCCGCGACTGAGAATCAGATAACTTCTCAAAACGCAGACCGCATTAAGTGTAAGGTGTTGGCGGAGGGCGCCAATGGACCCACCACTGCAGCGGCTGATCAAGTATTGCATGAAAAGGGAATCTTTGTGATTCCGGATATTTTGGCAAATGCCGGCGGGGTTACAGTTTCCTACTTTGAGTGGGTCCAGGACAGGATGGGTTACTTTTGGCGTGAGGACGTGGTGAACCAACGGCTGCAAGAAACCATGGTGGCCAGTTTCAACGATCTTTGCCGCTATGCAGACGCCCATTCAGTTGATACCCGAACTGCGGCGTACATGTTGGCTATCGACCGCGTGGCCTATGACACTCGGATGCGCGGTATCTATGCGTGACGGAAAAAACATAAAGAAAGTGGGACTAAGCCGTCAAAAAGTCTTGATTTCCCCCAAAAGGTAGAGTATGGTCTGGCATGATTTTGTGCTCGCACTAGTGTGGTGATCTCCGAATTTTGAGCAGTGGTTTGAGGTCTACATCGTCAGCCTAAACTGCACTTTTCACAATAGTTGTGCTTAGATTTCTTAGTGGCGAATAGGTAATCTTTCAGGCGCCGCGAGCCTCATCGCGATGAGCGGTAAGGTCGCCGGTGCTGGTCCTATTTGACAATTGGTGGTTGCGCCATCATTAAGCGGTTGGACTAATGCTGGACCATCTGTTTGATGTTGGCATAAACGGGGAAGCTCTAATTACTCATTTCGCAGGAGGAATGCGATGAGACTCGCAACAAGGGTGCTAATTGCAGCGCTCGCTACATTGGTCTTGTGCGCCGTCGTAACGGCGCAGACGCGAAGGTCGCCGGAGGATCCGAAGAACCAGTCTCCGTCAGTAGGCACGGG
>WNFT01000352.1_pt1 | contig 47661 bp, 47 predicted proteins | sample 5400191 | NCBI WGS metagenome assembly WNFT01 (sample SAMN13153359, study PRJNA577476) | soil metagenome | isolation source: 80 cm saprolite under Madrone tree | place: USA:California | collected 2016-06-14 | reverse complement strand
GCCGGATATCGGCATAGCGTTCTAAAATCGGATAGGTCAGTGGGTAAGGGGTAATCTGGTTTAAGCGAAACAAGTGTTGCAGTTTGGTCTTATACTGGCGAAAGGCTGCTAAGCCTTTCAGGTACTCGATCACTTCCCCGTAGACAAGGATACTGGTTGTTGCTTGCCCATTTCTCACCCAGGGAGCCATCAGTTCCATCGCGGTCGGTCGTCCATGGAGAAAAGCGGCTACCAGGCTCGTATCAAGCAAATAGTGTTTCATAGATCAAGGTCAAGAGGGGGCGTCGGTTTGCTTTGGTGGCGAATACGATCTAATTCCCGTATCATCTCGTCCCAATCTAAATCACTCCATGATCCTGCAAGCGCAAGCGTGTCTTCAATCGCTTTCTTGTTCGCTCGTTTCTTCTCTGGCTTGATGGGGGTTCCCACAGGTATGAGCATGGCCACGGTTTCGTTATCTTATCTCGTTTCAGAATACGAGGCTGTTTCGTGCTGTTCACTTCTTCAACCAAGTGAAATAAGTCGTTGAGATTGTTCAGGTGAGTAATCTCAATGGGTGTTGGGTGTGCTGGCATTGTAGAGGTATTATACCAAATCAGTGCCTGCTTGCAACCGGCGTTTTTTCTCGAAGAAGCGGATATAATTTGCTCGTCTGATGCTCCTGGCTGCTTCTAAGACTTTGCGGCGTTTTTCTTTGGCCTCCTGCACAACAAGAGATGGCAGGATCGTTGGTGGGGTCAGGTGGTAGTTGGTCATAGCTCGTTTGCATACTAGCAAAGAAGCAAACACAGAGCAAGCCTTAGATGAGCTTTCCTTCTTGAAATGATGCCACGTATGCTTGATGCCTCGTTCCTACTGGTCTACCCGAGCGCCTGCTTGATCGCGTCCAGGAACTCGTCCAGGTCAAATGGCTTATCGATGCGTATCAGCTTGCGGCTCTCAATGTCGCGTGTTACCTCGTCTGATGCGATGCCACTGATGATAATTCCTGGTATGTTTTCTAGCCCTGATAGAGCGTGGAGTTGGTCATAGAGTTGAATACCATTGATTTGAGGTAGACGATAATCGAGGATAAATAAGTCAGGCTTGCTGTGTTTGACGAAGTGCAGGGCTTCAGTGCTGTTTCTCGTTACTTGAACCTCATAAGGCGTGAGCATTGAGATCGCTTCGGTCAATATCAGGCGGTTGCCTTCATCATCTTCGACGACGAGAATGGTTTGTGCGTGGTGCTTTGTGGTTATTGGCAACTCTTCTTCGGCAAGCATGAAGATCACCTCGCATTCTAGCTCACAAATCAGGGGATGCCAGGTCCTCTAGAGTCAGTCACTCCATTGTAGAGACACAGACAGACCTCTTGAAAATCTCTCGAAGTCAATTAACTCTTCCGATGAAATTGTACCATCAACAAGAACTCGTGGTCAAGGCTATGGTACCCATCGGTACCTGATCTGACCCTTTCTTCTCCTCTGAACCGTGATAGGAGGAGTACATTGCGGCTCTCTCCCGAAACAAAGGAGGTCATATGGTTCAGGAGCAAAGGAGGTCTTCGGTCCAAACGTCTTCCAAGCTCATTTTCCTCGTCGAAGACGACACCATCATGCAAGAGTTTCTCGTGCTGGCTCTTTCCGATGAAACGCCCTACCAGGTTGCTGCCGTTCATAATGGCTTCGAGGCGTTGGAAGCGGTCAAAGATATGAAACCGCACCTCTTTCTTTTAGATTACTTGCTGCCAGGGATGAGCGGTCTGGAACTCTACGATAGATTGCACGCCATAGATCAAGTAGCAGACACACCGACGATCATGTTGAGTAGTAACCTGCCGACAAAAGAGGTAGAGAAGCGTCACATCACCGGCTTCTATAAGCCTTTCGATCTGGACGAGTTACTAAATACGATTGAAACGCTCTTAGCCTAGCGCTATCGTGGTCAAATCTCTTTCAAACGGCCTATGAAGTGCTTCGAATGCTCCACTTATCGTCTCATCGGCGGGTTTCTGCGTTTTTTGAGTGCATTTGCAATGGTCATATCAAGATAGGTGGTATCGCCTGTTTTGCGCTCGGTCTTTTCACGGTATAAACCGGATCGCATAAAAAGCTGTCTGGTGAGTTCGATGTTATCTCCTGTCCAATGCAAGAGTTTCATCACTAACACAAAGTCTGCGCTTGACTGGCTTTTGTATCCGGTGCTGTCGCCCCGTAAGAGTCGTTGTAACAATTCGTCTTGCTCCGCTTCCGGTGGGAGTTCAGTAAGATCACTCGCCCTGCCAACACCCCACCTAGTGTTCTGAAAAGGTCTATCCTCTACATGTGGTACAATTTGTCTGTAGAGAACGTCAAGAGCTTCCTGTCTACTATTGATTGCTGTTGGCGTTCCTTCGAGATGGTTTGTGGTGATCGTGAGATAATGTTTTTCTCCGTAGACCTCGATGTTGCCAACTTTTTTACTGCTTGGCGGTTTTCCCTGAACTAACAGATGTAGCCCGCCTTGTCCTGTTGATCGTCTGAATGATGGGGAATACTCGGTGTAGGTATCCAGTGCCGTGATAATCTCTTGTGCCCAGGGTTGCAGTGTTCCTTCTTCTATGCAGTGGTCAAGGTCAATACCGCTAAACGGACTCTGTGAGAGCATAAAGCCAATACCCTGATACTTTCCTGTTGCTACTGCTGTTAAGGCAGTATCAAGCGTTCCCCAGGTGCGCGGTTCTATTGGACTTGCCGGATAGTTTGTGTTTGGGTTAAACGGCGGCTTCTTGCCTTGTCCGTCAATAGGCGTGTATCGCCATACGACAAAGTTCGGGTATGGTTGAAGCTCGGCAAGCATCCCCTGTGTTTCAAAGCGTTCCCGCAATGCTTCCGCATATCGAGTTGCCTGCTCTTGCCGTAGGTGTTCACTGCTCATGTTCCTGGTCTGGCTGTTCTGCGGAAGGTGTTGCCGCTTGATAGACAGTGTCATGGATGCTGATAAGGCTTTGTACCTGCTCTTGTACGAGGTCTGGAAGTAACGGCGCCACGACTTCCAACATGGCAACCATTGCCATGTCAGCCCGTCTGCACACTTCAAAGGGGTTTTGTATCGCTTGGCTGTCTCGTTGCAGGTTCTCAACCACTCCTGCCACACGGGAAGCAATTGAGGCTGCATCCGGTGTTTGTGGACGTTCTTGTTGCTGTGTTCGTGGTATTCGTTCACTGGTTGCCATAGGAGTTTTTCCTTTCTGGATGCTAGCTATTTACTGGTTGCTTGTCAAGAGCAAAAAGAAAACAGGATAGCACCTGCTATCCTGTTGAGGTACAATATTCATGCATCACGTTTCTCAGTGATTGAGAACTGCTTTCTGATGCGTTCCTTTCTTGATGTGCCTGGCGGCGGCTGAGGATGCGTTGAAAGACAAGGATAGCGCGGTCAATATCGAAGGTATGGTTTAGGGTTCGGATTTGAGAAGTTGTCGCACATGATGCATGTCGAGATTGAGACGACGGGTCAGTGGACTGCCGGTCGCACGGTGTGTGATATCTTTGGCAGGTTGGGCAAAGAGCCAAATGTGTGTGTTGGCTATGCGCTGGATGTGGAGCGGTTTTGGCAGATGGTGATTAGCACGATTGTTTCGTACTAACGTTACTCATCCAGGCGTTTTTCCATTGCTGTTAAGGCAATCACGTTCTTGCACAACAGCAGGGGCAGGGCAAGCCCTCCTGCTCAAAAGAAGAAGGTAATAGCATGTCCGAGCACGCGCAATTTGGCTTAGAACTCTTCTGGCAAGAAGCATCCAGGGTGATTGAGCGCATTCGCCAGACACAGGCGGATGCTATTCGCCAGGTGGGCCGCGTATTTGCCGAGTGCCTTGAGCACGACGGAGTTATCCAGGCATACGGAACCGGTCACTCTCGCGCCTTCGCTATGGAATTGGCCGGTCGAGCAGGAGGGCTTGTACCAGTAAACAGGATAGATCTGGAAGATCTTGCGCTGCGAGCTCGCTGGTCGCTTGAACGAGTAAGGAGCCCTGAAATTGAACGTGATCTTGAAGCTGGGAAAGCCATCTTGTCCTGCTATCGCATTGAGCCGCGGGATGTTTTCATTATCGCCTCGAATTCGGGGGTCAATGTGGCTATTGTCGAGGTCGCGCGGGAGGTGAAGCAACGCGGTCATACGCTGATAGCAGTCACGGCACTGGATCATTCGCAACGGATGGAATCGCGCCATCCTTCTGGCAAGAAGCTGTATGAGTTGGCAGATATCGTCATCGACAACTGCGGGCCATTTGGGGATGCATTGCTCGCACTGCCAGGAGGCGGTGGAAAAGCGTGCTCTATTTCATCGATCAGTGGGGCGCTCATTGGGCAGATGATCACCGCTGAAACGCTAGGCAACCTCATCGCACGAGGCATGGAGCCGCCCGTGTTCCTTTCGGCTAATGTTCCCGGGGGCATAGAACATGGGCAACGGCTGCAACAACGGTATGCTGACCGCATTGGGCGAGTATGAAATGTCTGAAAAAATCAAATCTGGTAATCCATCTCGCCGTTCCAACCCTGCGTCAGTTCCTGGTGCTTTTCGAGTGGTTCGCCTCCCTTTACCAGCAGTTCGGCGGGCTTGGAGGCGACAACCGAGTTCGGTGGGACCGATTCGAGAACGAGTGCCATAGCGCCTATCTTGCTGCCCCTGCCGACGGTGATTGGACCCAGGATGGCGGCTCCTACGCCGATAGTGACATCGTCTTCGATGGTGGGATGACGCTTCTGGAGGCGACCGGGGCTGCGTCGCCACCAGCCCGTCGCGCCGAGCGTGACCTGGTGGTACAGCATGACGTTGTTGCCGATCACGGCGGTCTCACCAATGACGACACCGGCACCGTGGTCAATGAAGAAACGTTTGCCGATCTGAGCCCCTGGATGAATCTCAATGCCGCCGGTCATGAGGCGGGCAAATTGTGAGATGAGGCGTGGTATAAAGGGGATGTGCGCCTGGTAAAGGGTGTGTGCGATGCGGTGGTAGAAGATGGCCCAGAGGCTTTGGTAGAGCAAGGCCTCGAAGATGTTGCGGCAGGCAGGGTCCTTCTCAAAAATCACGTCGATAGCATCGGGCCAGCGTGTCTTGCGATGTGGCTGGCTCGTGGGTACTGGAATGTACATGCCAGGGGGCAGTTCTGGGAGTTGTGCCAGGTCGGCTTCGTCGCTACTTTTCTGTTCAGGGATGCTCTGTGACATGCTCGGTACTATCCTTTTGGTCTACCTGTCTGCGTTTGTTATGTGTTCTACTTGGCAGTGTATGGCAGTAACAGAGTGGTTGTCAAGGGGAAGGGAAGGCGATCACGTCGGCTTGCTGCGACAGCGAATTGTCAGGCGAAAAATACCCAAAGCTATTCAAGCGGAGCTTCTTATGGTACTATAGAGCAGGACGAATCTGTCTGCTCAACCCTAAAGGAGAAAATCGAACTGACCATGGTGAATGCCGGGCCACAGCCGCAACCGCAACAAGCCGTACGCACAGTATGGTGGGAAGAAGATGCGCAGGGCGTCGCCGTGTGCATCGTTGACCAATCCCTCCTGCCGCAGCAGGTCAGCTATCTGCGGTTCACGCATGAGCAGGAGGTCGCCGAAGCGATCACCACACTCAAGGTGCGTGGTGCTCCGGCTATTGGGGTCACGGCTGCCTTTGGCATGGCGTTGGCCTTCTACCGACTGTGGCGCGAACAAGGTGAAACGCTGACAGCACAGCAACTACAAGAACACCTGGGCACGATCGCGCAGTTGTTTCGCCGCACCCGTCCGACCGGGGTCAATCTCTTCTGGGCAATCGAGCGCATGCAAAGCTGTGCCAATGCTGCTCTTGGTCAACAATGTTCTCTTCCATCCCTGGTACAGTGCTTGCGTGACGAGGCTCAGGCGATTGCTCGCGAAGACTTTGACGCTTGCATGCAAATGGGCATCTATGGGGCAGGTTTGATCGCGGATGGTGATACGCTGCTCACCCATTGCAATGCAGGGGCGTTGGCGACAGCTGGTTGGGGAACGGCCCTGGCTCCGATGTACGTGGCGCACAATGCTGGCAAAAAGATACACGTGTTTGTCGATGAGACTCGCCCGGTGCTCCAGGGGGCGCGCTTGACTGCCTGGGAGCTACAACAGGCAGGCATCCCACTGACGCTGATAACAGATAATATGGCGGGTCACTTCATGCAGCGCGGTGAGATCAAGGCCGTTTTCGTGGGAGCCGACAGGGTCGCAGCTAATGGTGACGTGGCCAACAAAATCGGTACCTATAGCGTTGCAGTGCTGGCATATGCCCACCATATCCCGTTTTATGTGGTGGCACCGCGTTCTACCATCGATCTGAAGCTCCTCTCGGGTGAGCAGATTCCGCTTGAGCAGCGTAGCGCTGAGGAAGTGACCTCTGTGCGTGGTACAGCCATCGCACCCTCTGGTGTCCATGTGGCTAATCCCGCCTTTGATGTCACCCCTCACGCCTATATTACCGCTATTATTACTGAGATGGGGATAGCTCGCCCACCGTATGAAGTAGCACTGCGTCAACAGTGTGCGGGTTATCGTAGTTCTGGAAGTAAAGTTGTATGATTGATATGGGAGTTGTACCAGCCGTCGCACAGTATGTAGGGGACGTGCTGAGTAAAGAAGGATTTCGCCATATCAGCGCCGTTGTAGCGAATTGTAAAATGCTGGTGGCCCAATTGGAGGACCCTGACAACTTAGATGTAGATGCGCTGATTATCGCTGGCTATCTACATGATATCTCTACCGTGGCGCATGGTTTCCCTAACCATCACTTCAAGTCCGCCGAGATGGCCGGGGAGTTTTTGCAAGAACTCGATGTGCCTGCCGAGCGTATCAGGAAGGTAGAGCAGGCGATCCTGGCGCATACCACTCTGCTTTCTGCTGAGGAGCGGGAAAAAACGCCACTGGAGGGCCGCATTCTCTACGATGCCGATAAACTGGGTCGGCTCAGTGGCCTGGCGGTTGTTACCTCGCTGATTGAGTTTGGCGCTCGTTACCCCAATCGGGCAGTGACGGGCGAGGTCCTGGCGTCCATTCTGCGCCATATTGAGGAGCGATTTATCGATCTCTATCAATCGCTCAACACTGAACCGGCGCGGGAAATGGCAAGGGCGAAGTTCAATCATACACTGGCTTTTCTCGATGGGGTCATCGAACATCTCAGCGATGCCACGCCGATATGATGAGTTCCCATACGACCGTTTAAATTTTTTTGATGGAGGGCACGAGTTTGTCGATTCTGGTTGTTGGTTCCGTGGCTCTGGATAGCGTGGAGACACCATTTGCCAGCGTAGAAGAAATTCTTGGTGGGGCTGCATCCTATTTTTCAACAGCAGCCTCGCTCTATAATCAAGTCAATCTGGTGGCTGTGGTGGGCAGTGACTTCCCACGCGAGCATCTCGATTTCTGGCGTAGTCGCCCGGTCGATCTGACCGGCTTGCAGATTCGCGACGGCAGGACGTTTCGCTGGATCGCACGTTACCACATGGACATGAATGCACGTGACACGCTCGATACACAACTCGGTGTCTATGCCGACTTCCATCCCATGATTCCTGAAGCATATTGTCACAGTCCACTGCTGTTCCTGGCTAATATCCAGCCGGAACTACAGATGGAGGTGTTGGAGCAGGTGTCCAGGCCGCGGCTGACCGTACTTGACACGATGGAGCTGTGGATTATAACTGAACGTCGCCAGTTGACCGAGGTCATCAAGCGTGTTGATATTCTGCTCATGAGTGAGGAAGAGGTCCGGCAGTATACCAATTGTGCCAGTATCGTTGTCGGTGTGCGGCAACTGCTGGCGCTGGGCTTGAAATTTGTCATCGTGAAACTGGGAAGTTACGGCGCGCTCCTCTTTGGAGCCGGTGGAACCTACTTTAGTGCGCCAACCCATCCGTTGGAAGAGGTCATCGATCCCACCGGTGCAGGGGATGCGTTCGCCGGAGGCTTCCTTGGATATCTTTCAACGGTTCAGCCAGGGCCGGGTGGACGCTATGCCATCGAGGATATCAAGCGTGGAGTCGTGCATGGCAATATCCTTGGTTCGTTTGTCTGCGAGGATTTCAGCATTGGACGATTACGTACTCTGACAGAGTACGATGTCGCCGCCCGCTACCGGGCTCTTGTTGCTTGTTCACACTTTGACCCCGATTGGCGGTCTGTGCAGGTGGGGGCTGGGCAATAATTTCGGATATTCTAAATTTTTAAGGAAGGAATATACACATATGACGACTTCGACTCACGGAGATGTCAAGGACATCTCGCTTGCTGCTCGTGGAAAAGACCGCATCGAGTGGGCCGCAAAGGATATGCCCGTCTTGCGCCTCATTCGCGAGCGTTTCGCTAAAGATCAACCTTTGCAGGGCGTGCGTATGTCAGGTTGCTTGCATATCACGACGGAGACGGCGAATCTGGCCATTACCTTAAAGGCTGGTGGAGCGGACCTGGTGCTCTGTGCCTCTAATCCCCTTTCAACACAGGACGACGTAGCCGCCGCGCTGGTGAGCGAGTATGGCGTTCCCACCTATGCCATCAAGGGTGAAGATACGGAGACCTACTATCGTCACATCAACGCTGTGCTGGACCACAAACCCAATATGACGATGGACGATGGCTGCGACCTGGTTTCGACTATCCACACGACGCGCACCGAACTCATTCCTGGCATTATTGCTGGGATGGAGGAGACGACGACGGGCGTGATTCGCCTGCGCAGTATGGAGCGGGATGGTGTTCTGAAGTTCCCGCTGCTGGCGGTCAACGAATCTGATACCAAGCACATGTTCGATAACCGCTACGGTACTGGTCAGAGTGCGATTGATGCCATTATACGCTCGACCAACATCTTGCTGGCCGGGCGTACGATGGTTGTGAGCGGTTACGGTTGGTGTGGGCGTGGTGTTGCCTCGCGTGCACATGGCATGGGGGCCAACGTCATCGTGACCGAGGTAGATCCCACGCGCGCTCTGGAAGCCGTGATGGATGGCTACCGCGTGCTACCTGCTGTCGAGGCTGCTGCCCTCGGCGATATCTTCCTCACCGTCACCGGCAACATCAATGTCATTGATCAGCAACACCTGGAACGCATGAAAGATGGTGCGTTGATCGCCAATGCTGGCCATTTCAACGATGAGATTAATATCCCTGCCCTGGAGCAGTTGGCGACGAGCAAGCGCCGTGTACGCGATTTTGTCGATGAGTATACGTATGCCGATGGTCGCCGGGTCCACCTGCTGGCCGAAGGGCGTCTTGTGAACCTTTCTGCGGCAGAGGGGCATCCGGCCAGTGTGATGGATATGAGCTTTGCAAACCAGGCTCTTGGTGCTGAATACATGCTGGCGTATGCCCACGAACTGCAACCACGTGTCTACACGTTGCCCGCCGCGCTTGATAAAGAGATTGCCCGCCTCAAACTCCATGCAATGGGGGTGCATATTGATACGCTGACCCCTGAGCAGGATAAATACCTGAATTCCTGGGAGTCGGGTACATGAAAAATAGGGAGCCATTCTCAGGCTGATCGGTGAAAGAAGCAATAATCGATGCGGCCAAAAAAGATGATAACTCCTCAGGACTCCTCGTCGCACGTGCTCGATAAATCGGCACTCTACCTCCGGCGACTTGCTCATGCTGGTGATGAGTGTGGGCTGTGCCCACCGCAGGCGGGCATAGGCCCACACTCATCACTAACCCCCTGCGAACTGCTGTAGGTAGAGTGCCGATTTCACGAGTCTACGTGTAGTGGGCATAGCGTGTGCCTCTGTTAAAAAGTATAGTCCGTCTCCTGCCGTTGTTCCAGGGTCGCATTGTCACTTATTCCTTCTCGTCAACGTATATTATGGAAGCAGGCATAAAACCTCGACTGATTGCGTTGTATAGTGTAAGGTATACTGGGTAAGATGGAGCTTTCCCTACAATCATAGTTAGAAAGCTTGGCGATCTGTATGTCAGAAGCGCGACATGTAAGGCAATTTCGTCCCTCACTCAAACAAATTGTCTTGGGCGGCCTGGGAAGCGGTATAGGTATATTAGGAGTTTTGTGTGCTGTGGCTCTCTACGTGGTGGAGATGATTACACGACCCAAGAAGCATCTGCTGTTCCGCGACCTCTACACGTTTACTCCTTTTGAATTGGGCCTGTCTGCCGAGACGGTGGCATTCTCACCGTTGTATGGCGATTACAAGGTCAATGGCTGGTACATTCCTTGTCCGCGGGCCACGACGACCATTCTGGTGTGTCCTGGATATCGTACGGGTATGTCCGATGTATTGGGGATATCGGCCCATCTGTGGCGAGCCGGTCATAACATTTTGGTTTTTGAGTATTATGGACATGGCTCTGCGGTTGGCAAGCCGGTGACATTGGGGTTTCGTGAGATCAATGATTTTCTGGGAGCAGTTGCGTACGCGAAGGAGCGCGCACCACAGACATATCTGGGTGTCATCGCGTACTCGATGGGGGCAGCGGTGGCGATCATGGGTTGTGCCAGGAACAATGAAGTGGAGGCGCTGGTAGTGGATAGTCCTTTTGCCACGCATCGCCGTGCCATCGATTACAACTTCCGCCATGGATTCCATTTACCGTCGGCCCCCTTTGTCTGGTTGGTGGACTCCTTGTTGTGGTTGCGTGCCGGGTATCGTTTTCACCAGGTTGAGCCGTTGCGTGATATTGGCCGTATTGCCCCACGTCCCATCTTGATTATTCATAGCACCAGGGACTCTATCGTCGACCCACATGATGCGTCACTACTTTACGCGGCTGCCGGTGGACCGAAGGAGTTGTGGCTCGTTCCCGGTGTGGATCACTGTGGTGCCTACTTCGCTGACCGTAGTGCGTATACGAACAAAGTCAGTGCTTTCTTCGATTTCCATCTCAGAAGCCCGCGTTTGAAGTTGGTGACGAACCGTGCCGAGGAACAGGGAGGAGAAGATGATACGGGTGACTCCATGCTCGGTTTGCCAGAGGCCAGCTAGTTAGTACAGTAGGCGGTGAAGAGTCTTGAATAGTTCCAAATCTATGTATAATCGAGTGTGACGATCATGCCATCCCTGGCTGCGCGGGTATTGGGGAAGACGCGCTGTGCTGCTTTTTCTGCTACAGTCACATCGGTGATTTTCGGGCTGAAGTGTGTCAGGATGAGAGCATGAGCGCCAGCCACCGAGGCCAACCTGGCCGATTCTTCGGCCAGCATGTGCGCGTTGGCTCGCGCTAATGGCAAATCCTCGGGATCGTCGTACATGCTTTCACAGATCAGCAGGTCGACATCTCGTGCGAACGTACTCAGGGAGGTTGTCGGTCGTGTGTCGGTGATGAATGCCAGTGAAATGCCGCGTCGCGCCGGCCCAAGGACCTGGGCGGGTGTGATCGTCTGCCCGTTGTGTTCTACTGTTTCTCCACGCTGTACTCGCGACCAGAGTTGGAGCGGCAATCCGAGTGCCTGTGCCCGCTCTGGCTGAAAGATAGGCCTGCGTTCCAGTTCAACGCGGTAAGCCAGGCAGGGGACACCGTGCGAGGCGGCGGCACAGGAGCCACGTAATCCGCCGGGAAGGTCGAAGTGTTGACCGCTTTTCAATTCGTGCATCTGGACTGGAAAAGGTAAGTCGGCGGCGATGCGTCGTAGCCCTTCGACGACGTAGGTGGTGCCGGGTGGCCCAAAGATGTCCAGGGGCTCCGTTCTTCCCGCGTGTGCCACCATGAAGAGAACGCCCGGTAGACCTGCTACATGGTCGGCGTGCATATGCGTGAGGCAGATGGCCCCGAGCTGGCGGAATCCCCATCCCAATGATTTCCACGGAACCTGTGTGCCTTCCCCGCAGTCGAAGAGAGTGAGTGTGGCCCCACAACGCACCAGGACGCATGAGAGCCAGCGTCCAGGCATGGGCATCATGCCACACGTTCCTAGTAAGCAGATATCGATCATGTTAAACATCACCAGTTGTTTTGATATGCCCATGCCAGGGCTGTGACGAGTGCTGAGAGCATCAAAAGGGTAGTTAGTGCAAAGCTAATCACCACGAAAGGAAAATCGGAAAAAAAGATGAGTATGATGGCAAAGATGAGCCAGAATACCGTAAAGATGCCTGCGAGATATTTCCAGGCGGGTATGCGCTTCATAGATTCACCTTCTTATTGATGCTTGCTCCTTTAAGAACATAGTATAGCATGGCATGCGAACCAGGAGTATTGGACATATCCAGTCCGCCCCGAGTCAATCATTGTGATATGATAAAGGTGATCCAACCGAGGTGAGTATGCCTTTAACATTGATAGATCGTTTCCATCCTGATCTGCGCCGTGAGCAGCAAGCAGCAATAAATGCTGGACAATTACGTAAACTCGACGAGTTAGCCCTGCTGGAGCCAGAACAGTTGCTCCCGTTGGCTCGACTAAGCCTGCTCATGTTGGTGGCAGGGAGTGTATTCTTTGGACTGCTGAACATCAGCGCATACCTATGGCAAGCACACGTAGCCAACGGACGGATAACCGGCTGGGGGCTGATCACCTGGATTGTGACCAATCTAGTAAGCTATCTTCTCATCTTGCCGCTTCATGAACTGCTTCACGGTGCTGCCTTCGCATTTTGGGGAGGTAAGCCTTATTATGGTGCGAAGTTGCCGTTTGCACTCTACTGTAGTGCGAAAAATCAGCTTTTCCGTCGTAATCAATATATCGTGATGGGGTTGGCACCCCTGGTAGTGATCACCCTGGCTGGAATCATCTTCACCCTGCTCTCTCCTGCGCTTGCCTCATATGCCATTTTTGCCACGGTAGGCAATTTCTCTGGCGCAGCTGGAGATATATGGACTGTCACGAGGCTATTACGTCAACCAGGTCATGTGTTGGTCGAGGATACAGAGACAGGTTTCAGGACGTGGGAGATCACTTAGCCATGACACTGACGTACAACACTATTCTCAATGCTTTCAGACAAAAAGGGCTGCGTATCACCGGTCCGCGCCGGACCCTGGCGCTGCTGCTGGTAGAAACGGTGGGGGCTGATTTTACAGTGGAGCAGTTGTGGGATATGGCGTTGGCGCGGAGCCCGGATGTGGGGCGCGCAACGGTTTTTCGTGCGGTGGAGATCCTCCAGGAACTACATATGCTCGATCGCGTCGAGTTCGCCGATGGCACGCATCGCTTCCGTTTTTGTTATGATGTGGGCCATCATCACCATCACGTCACCTGCTCTATCTGCGGCAAGGTGACTGAGGTGGAGGCGTGTCTGAGCCCGGAGCAGATCGCGGAGGTGGCTCATCGTGCAGGTTTTGCTATTGAGGGGCATCGGCTGGAGTTTTTTGGGCGCTGTGCGAGTTGTCGGGGGTGAGTGCTGTTTTGTGTCATTGTTTCCATAGTGTGCCGTGGGGGCTGCTGTACAGCAATTTTATTGATTGGTCTTGCCTGTTATGCCTCTCATAGTAGAGAAGAGATGGTAAAGCTATTAGGCACCGTGAATGCTGATTTCTTTGTCACGGGCATAGTTCCAGATTTCGCCAGGGTCTGTTATGCCTTTAGCCCTTGCTTCCTGAGTCCATTCGTACATCTCATACTTATTCTGAAAGAGTCGATTACTGCAAAAGATGTTGCGGCGTGCAAAAGGGGCTGGTGTGATTTTTACTAGATATTCTCGTGTGGATGGGTCATCAGGGTGTTTTGTGTGCCACCAGGGAATTGCTAAGGTGTAGTAGGAGTCATGGACCCAATCAGGGCAGCGGATGCGGTAGCGTTCACAGAGGAATTCGACGGATGCCGCACAGAATGCACCCCAACGGTGAGTATATTCCGTTTCCTGCTCTGGTCTTACCAAGGGTTCGCTTACTAAGGCTGCTCGTCTACCTTTTGCATAGCCGTACCACGCATGGCTAAAACTGCCTAGACCAGTCCAGGGGTCTTTTCCTGCACATATCTGTTGGTAGGCCCATGTCATTGTCTCAAGAGGTCTAGATAGTGCTGATGGGTCTTGCATCCATTCCTCGTATGTTTGTGCCATAAGCCGGATTGTTTCGGGAGACAGCATGTGCTATGCCTTTCTTTAACAGGAAATTGTCACAGGAAATTGTCACGCTAGTTCTGAAAAAGCTTATTCAGTGAGTTTTCAATCTAGTCGGCGTTCTTCTCCTGCGCTTCCGGTAGGATATACCGGTCTAACAATTGTTGTGCTTGTTGGCGCGTCTTGATTTTTGTCTGTGGAAGTAGTATAGCACAGTCATCAATATCTTTGTCTCGTCCAGCCATGATTTTGAGTGCGAGCATATATTCTTTAGGTGGGATATAGATATGGAGTGGTCCATGTTGTTTCCACAACTTACCATTAGGGATGATAATGTCGTTCTGCAAGAGTATTTGGCTGAGATAATTGAGCCAGTCGGGCCGTAGTGTATATCTCCTTGTGATGGTCACTACACACTCGCTCAATATGCTACGCAGTTGTTGGAATGCGTCCCCTTCAAGCCAGAAGATGTCAATGTCTTCTGTGGTACGAGTTGCGCGCTCCAGAACAAGCATATAAGCGCCTCCTATAAGCATTATGCGAATGGGTTTCTTGACGCCTCTGCTCTTTAATTCTGCCCCTAATTCGGCTAGGTATTTTTCTATCTCCTGCGAATCCACTCTGAGCCACTTTCTGTGTATTTAGAATACTTTTTTGTTCTTTAACATTCCGAGGATAAGGTGTAGCACCTGACTCGTAAATCAGTGCTAGTATAGCATAGGTTGGCTAGGCCGATAAAGTGTTATGTTTGACGGTTTGACGTGATTGGTCTAACGTTCTCTATGTTGGTTGTGCTTGCTGCCTCGTTGCTACATGAATGCATCATTTTCAAAGCACACTGGTCAAGTGGTCTCGATGGAGGAAAATCGCTCGCTTGTTGAAGTGAAAGGAGGTATAATAAAGTCTGAGCCAAGGACAGCCAGGAGGCATGGAAGCATACCGCTCGCTTCCTTACCTTTGCCTTAGAAGTGCTGCAAAAGCATCGCGTCGAGCAAGCGAAAGAACGCCAGCGTACAAGCGACTAGAGATAGATAGATAAGGTATGCCAGAACTACCAGAAGTAGAACACACCGCACGCCAATTGCGTGCCACCGTCGTCGGGGCGACCATTCATGAAGTGCAGGTCTTCTGGGAACGTACCATCGGCCACCCTGATCTTCACGATTTCCTTGCACAGGTAGCTGAGCGGCGTATTGAGGGAGTGCGGCGGCGCGGCAAATTTCTGCTCCTCGACCTGGCTGGCGAGATGTTCCTGACCATTCATCGACGTATGACGGGGAACTTATTCATCCTTCCGCCTGGCTGGGAGATTGATATGAGCCTCCAGCAGAGCGACCCGGCGGCGTGGAGGACAAAGGGTCCAGCGTTTAGGAAGAACGAGGTTGACCAGTCTCCAACCGTCGATGCCACCCTTTTGGCCTATTGCCGGGTTTGCTTCAATCTGGCTGATGGGCGACGTTTACTCTTCACCGATCCGCGCAAATTTGGACGGATCGAACTGTGGCCGCGTGAGCTTGAAGAGCAGGCGTTGGCTGGGCTTGGCCCGGAACCGCTGAGTGTTGAGTTTACGCCAGAGCATCTAATGGAGGTGCTGGCAGGACGTAAGAGCGCTATCAAGCAGGTGCTGTTAGACCAGGAGGTTGTGGCGGGTGTGGGCAATATCTATGCAGATGAAGCGCTGTTCTATGCGGCCATCCACCCGCTCCGTCCTGCCAGTTCGCTGACAGCTTGCGAGATACAGCTCTTGCATGCAGGGATTGTCTCAGTGTTGACCCTGGGTATAGAGCATGGCGGGACATCGTTCAATGATTACCGCGATCTCTGGGGCGAGGCTGGCGAGAATTACGATCATATGCAAGTGTATCACCAGACTGGACAACCTTGCATCCGCTGCGGCACAGCGATTGAACGGATCACGGTAGCGCAGCGGAGCAGTCATTTCTGTCCAGGTTGCCAGAGACTCACATCGGAGTAAAGAAGGCCGGTGTGCACTGCAATGGGCCACCTGTGAAGTTGCTGAAGGTGACATCTACAGTGGCTGGTACCCTAACGGGTTGGCGACCCTGGAGTGATAGGTGGAACGAAACGTATCCGCCGGAATCGCTGGTGGCTTGTTGATCGAGAGGCATGTCCCCATCTTTGAAGTGGACGACGGCGCTAGCGCTAGCGCCGCTGACGCCTGCGATATCTTTGGTCAGCCGTGCGTAAATAGTAATCGTTGAGTCGGGCCCTGGGGCGTTGTTCGATGACCAGGCACCACAACGATAGGGCGGGACCGTGGGTACCGGTGAGAGTTCTGACTGAAAATCTGGATTGATGGTCACTGTTGGCTGTAGCTTGATCTGGTTTGTAGCCGGAGTACAGGCCGCGAGGAGTAACAGTAACCCGATGTATAGGGTGCCTAATAAAGCATGACGTTTGTTGTTCATTGGCTGTCGTTTGAAGACTATCCTGTTCTGTTTGTCTCTGCAATCTAGCAGCCGTAATTTGTTGGCGTAAGTACATTATATCATAGATGGGGAGTGGTGAGGTGGTGAGCTTGTTAGCTTGCTCATTGTGTAGTAGTGTGCTACACTGTGACAGGTCAGAGAACTCCCAGACGAGAGATTATCCTATCAAGCTTTACTTGTGCTACGTGTATCAATTGGCTATGGACCAGGCGGCAAGGGCGTTGCCGCGTTGCTTTCAATGTTGTAGATGTCTGCGCCGGATTTTCCGATGGCGTTGATGGCCTTCCATATGGCGCAGGCGTAGGAGCATTAGTCGCAGTAGGGAAGCAGCGAGATGTTCTCTAAGTAGAATGTCTCACCATGATGTATGTTGGGCGAATGTGGATGTATGAGCATCAGAAAGGCGGGACTTCTATGGCAAACAACAAACGCGGACCGGAGCCTGGGTCGCAAAAGGCAAAGCATGGTGGTCAAGCTGTACGAGCAAAGTATGGCCCCGAGTTCTACGCTAAGATCGGCAGAAAAGGTGGCGAGACGGTCAAGGAGAAACGTGGCGCACAGTTTTATGCCGAGATTGGTAAGAAGGGTGGTGAGTCCACCAAACGCCAGCAAGGCTCGGAATTTTACTCCAAGATTGGTAAAAAGGGCGGTGAGCGCGGTCGCTCTGCGGAGGCAGAGGCCGCTGCTGAGGAAAAGAAGTAGGGTGTTTGGCAGTGCAGTCTGAGGCTACACTGCCAAACACCCTACTTCTTTTGCGAACTCTCGCAGACCGTGGGAAGTGTTCTGCATAGGTACACTTTGACGGGCTGTGCAGTTTCTTTCAGTTAGGTTTTCTCAAGAAGGGTGGTATATCCACCTCTTCTGGCTCGGATTTTTCGTCTCTTGACGCTTCCGAGCGGCGGCCCAGGCTGCGCAAACCACGAAGATCATCCAGGCTACGTTGTGGGCGTGCTGGCGGACCAGGAAGCCGTGTCGGCTGCGGTGTGGGCCTGGCTGGCAGTGGTTCAACAGGACTAGCAGGGCGTGCCTGCGGAGGCGTAGGTGCAGGACGTGACGGAGCCTGGATCGAATCGCTGGGAGCCGGGCGTGGTTGATCTGCGCGGCTACTATGGGTGGATGGCGGACGTGCTGCCCGTCGCTCTTCCATGCCTGCGGCAATCAATGTCACGCGAATGGTGTCGTCCAGGGCCGGATCAACGACTGCGCCAAAGGTGATGTCCGCGAGATTGTCAACGGCACTGCCAATACATTCGGCCACCTCGTTGACCTCAAACAGTGTCATGTCTTCGCCGCCACTAATGTTGAAGAGCACGCGCTGGGCACCGCGAATGGTGACACTGAGAAAACCCCCGGCGATGGCTTCTTCGGCTGCACGCTGGGCACGGTTTCGCCCATGCCCTTGCCCAATACTCATCAAAGCAGTACCGGCCTCTCGCAGGACGCTACGCACATCGGCGAAGTCCACATTCACCAGTCCAGGCACGTTAATGACTTCTGCAATGCCCTGTACACCTTGACGCAACACATCGTCTGCGAGTTTAAATGCGTCCGACAGGCTGCGATCATGTCCGGTGATGGAGAGCAGACGGTCATTGGGGACGGTGATGAGTGCGTCGATTTCTGAGCTCAACTCGGCGATGCCCGCTTCTGCGATGCGTCGGCGTTGGGTCCCTTCAAAGGTAAAGGGCAGTGTGACAATGCCGATAGTGAGCGCGCCGAGTTTTTTCGCGATGGAGGCGACGATGGGAGCAGCACCGGTGCCGGTGCCGCCGCCCATGCCAGCAGCAATGAAGACAAGGTCGGCGTTGCCCAGTGCAGCTCGAATCTCTATTTCGCTTTCGGTTGCTGCGCGTGTGCCTACCGAGGCATTGCCACCTGCGCCCAGGCCTTTCGTGTAGTGCTCCCCCAGGCAAATGCGGGTAGGGGCTTCTGACAGCGACAGGACCTGCGCATCGGTGTTCATGGAGATGAAACGCACTCCTCGTACCCGCGTGCTAATCATGCGATTGACGGCGTTCATGCCGCCGCCGCCAACGCCGGCAACGACGATGTTGACGTGGTGCTGAGCCTGTTCGAGGGCATACAAGGATGATTGAGGAGAGGCGCCATCCTCTTCGGTGTGTCGCTGTCCATGGTCCGCCCAGGCTCGCTCATGCTTCATGTTTTCCCCCTCCACCTCGTGCCGCAGTACGGCCCACTGGTCATTCGGAACACAATCTCCGTCTTGTGTCAAAGCCGACTCCTCATGCAAAAAACAACGTGCCCTGTTTAGTTGGACGCTTCCAAACGGGTAGACAGAACCCACACCATGCCCAGCTTCTTGAACACAGGTGTATTATACCCTACCAGGGCAACTGGAGTAAATACATTCCTGCTTGTCCTTTGTTTTTCTTTCTGCTAGCATCCGAGAGGGGAAGACCTTGCGCAGCTTCACCCTTACCTGAACTTTGTCATGTGGCGATACAGTATTGTTGACATCCAGAAGAAGAAACAACCATGTAACCCCAATACACATACATCTATAAAACACAACACCAGGTTACGGCTGTTGCCTCTCTCCGTTATAAAGAGTAGGAAGCCGCAAGACAGCGGCTTGTGGGAAGATAGAAAGGGAGGAAATGTTGTGCACTTTCTAACAAGGAAACGTTTCTCTACGTTTCACAAACTTACCCTCTGCGTTCTCCTTTGTATGCTGATTTTCACCGCGACCGCTCTTGTCATCACACGGCCTTCTGCTACCCAGGCGGCACCAGCAACCGTGAAGCTTTCGATCCAGTTTACCTGCGCCCACGCGGTGGATTTTCACTTGGGACAGGTCTGCATCCACACCCGGGCCAACGCAAAGCTGACCATCAAGGTCACCTACTGTAACGGCCATAGTGCTGTTAGCAAGAGTCTGAAAGGGACGCAGCACGCTGATGCCAAAGGGAACTATATCTGGAACTGGACACCGCAGACCAGGTGCCGAGGCGAAGCGACTGTCTTCGTCACGGAGCACTCCAAGGGGCACTCCGCGTCCTTCTCAGAGAGCTTTATAGTGCGGTAGTGCGTGAAACGACCCCAGGTGCGAGGAGAACAAGGAATCCAATCAGCATCGTCCAAGCGTTTTGCTCGACCACGAGCATGGCGCTTGGACGATGCTTCTCTCACTGATCTCTCCTTGTAGCAAGTGGGTCAAGGGTTGATTTCTTTTTTCAGAGTAATGCCGCTAGTGTTTGACTTGGCGGCTTTTTTCTCTTTCTGCATCTGTTTTTTCTGTTTGTTCGATTTGGGTGCGACCTTCGGTGCTTTTTTCTGCTCTTTATTTGCCATGGCGTGTACCTCCTGAAAATATGCTGCAAAAATACTATCCTTGTTTTTATGCCGCCTACAGCGGTGAGATGAGGGAAAGAGCGGAGACACCCTCTGTCCCTGACACATTTGGCGTGATCCTACGCCTGGCGAGAGCCCCCCAGGCTCTCGCCAGGCCTCCCAACGCACTGTTCCCTGCACCCTCTGCTGAGTCTTAGCTGTATTGTATCAAATTCTGAAGCTTACTTCTAGCATCCTGCGAGGCTTTTAGAGGTGCTGTTCCTCGTAGGTTGCCAGGGCGTGCGTAATCATGCGGATCACGCCGCCAATGTCCATGGGTTTACGCAACCGATAGATTCCACGATGCTTGAGCTCTTCAATCGGTAATGTCGCGCTCATCATAATGGTTGGCACGCCACGTGTCTCCTCCATCTCTTGCAGGCGATCATACACCTCCAGACCGTTCATCCCTGGTAGTCGGTAGTCGAGCAGGAGGAGGCATGGATGAAGTTGTGAGGCTTTTTCCAGGGCGTGAGGTCCATCTGCTACTACGATTGTGTGATAGGGGGTCTCCTGGTCAATAAGGTGCCGAAGAAAGTCTCCCGTCTCCGCGTCATCTTCGGCGATCAGAATGGTAGCACTACGTGGAGTCTTGGCACCTGGTGGGATTATCTCTTCTGGCATGATCGGCTCCTTTCTGTGTAAAATAAATAACGAAGCTATATTTTTGTTTAACGTATATAGGGATGGGCTGGTGACAGACAATGGGTGGTCAATCTTGCTACTTGCTTAAGAGTATGTTACAACAGGAAGAGCTATCACTTATTTGGAGGCGATGGTCGCTCGCCCCTCGCTCGTACCTTGCCTGTGCAGGAACAGTGTAGCAAATGATGCACAAAGAAAACAGACTAATGGCCCATGTACACACTCGACTTCGGTCAGGTCGTATTGATATCATCAGCCGATTTGCCGGGTTGTGCCTGGCTCTAGCGTTCGCCATGGCCTTCTGGCTGTCTCCAGCCAGTGTATTGGCGTCCCCGTTCCCATCCGTCAACAATACTACCAGGCTGGTGGGTGGACCCAATATGCAGATTAAGGCAGGCTTCGATGGACGCTATCGCGATGGGAATTGGGTACCTATCTACATCACCCTGCATAATACCGGGGCCGATTTCAATGGTACCCTCTCTGCCGGTAATCCGCTTGGCCCGATCATGGAAACCGCAGGCTTCACGACGATCCCTGTTTCAACGTATCAGGTGCCCGTTACATTGCCCCATGGAGCACAGCTACAGGTCACTTTGTATCTCCCCGTCTCTTCGCTTTTTGGTGCGGTCAGTATTGCGGTGCAGTTGCTTGACCGCTATGGGAGCGTGGTCCAGTCGCAAACGGTATTGCTGCACTCGCTTTACCCAGAAGATGTGCTGGTGGGTTTGCTCTCGGATCAGACAACAGGCTTTGGGCCGTTGCAGGCTTTGACGTTGCCGAGCCAGAACGGTTCAGTGGTGGTGCAATTCCTCGATGCGCAGACAATGCCGGGCATGGCAGCCGCGCTGACCAGCTTCAGTCTGATTGTGCTGGATGACTTCATGACGAGCCGCCTTTCCCCGGAACAAGTCAAGACCTTGCAGACCTGGGTGCATCAAGGGGGAGCACTTATTGAAGTTGGTGGTCCACAATGGGGACGAACGCTTCGTTCTCTTCCTGCTGACCTGCTGCCCGTCAGGATATATGGGACGGGTACGCTGTCACCACCGACGCACCTGTTGCCCGTCGGTGGCCCGACAGCTGAGGCCTCTAGCGTCATAGGCAAAGCCATTACGGTGAGTACAGCGACGGTGCAGGCAGATGCACGGGCCATCGTGTCCACTGGCACTACGCCATTGCTCGTTCAGACTCAGTATGGTCAGGGTAGCATCTCCTATCTTGCTTTTGATCCTACCGTTGAGCCAGTTGTGGACTGGTCCGGTGCTGTTGCCTTGTGGAAAGGCCTGCTGCTCCGCTCCCTGGGTGAGCAACTGCTCCCTTCTGCCGCTGGTGCCAGTCCCGGTGTTAACACATCCTATGCCCTGGCAAAATTGCAACACGCGCTCTTGCCCTATGCAACACTTTCTCCCTGGGTTCTGGCCCTCTTCTTTCTGGGCTACCTGGTCATCCTTGGGCCCGTGCGCTGGCTCATTGTACACAGGCTCAAGCAACGGGCGTGGAGCTGGCGCATCCTCTTGAGCGCCATCGTGGTCTTCTCATTGCTCAACGTCGGGATGGCTGTCTATGAGCAGGGTGCGTCCATGCTCAGCAATAGTCTTTCCATCGTCCGACTCAACTCCGGCGACGCAGTGGTGCATAGTACTGCCTACGTGGGCGTCTATGTGCCCTTCATTTCTGCGAATGGTACTGTGCGGGTGCATTTTCCCGGTCACACTCTGGTCCAACCGTTCGCCGACTATGTGCTGCACCAGGAACCGGCGACCATTACCTCCAACGCGGATGGGACGGATGTCAATGTGCCACCTGTTGATCTCAGCGCATTAGAGGCATTCCAGGTGGAGCAAGACCTGCCTGTGCAAGGAGGTATTGTTTCCCACCTGGCGCTGGCACACGGAACACTTATGGGAACGGTGACCAACACACTGCAAACTGCTCTGAGTGATGTCTATGTACTGATGCCGCACAGCGTTGTACGTCTTGGCAAGCTGGGTCCAGGCCAAACGAGCAACATTCGCCTGGTGCTGCCTGGCTCGGCGTCTAATGGGGGCCTACCAACGTGTGGATCATTGGTGAACCAGGTAACGGCGAGCAGTGGCGGGCTACCTGCCGAGTATGACCGATTGTTCTATCACGACATACAGCGACCACTGAGTGAGGGGCAACGCCATGTGAGCTTTCTCGCGTTTTTGCTCAACTCCCTACAATGCGACATGTCATCCCTGGGGGCAGCAGGATCGCCCGCTACATTGATTGGTTGGGCGGATCAGCCGCTCGATGCGGTGAACACCCTCACCTTCAACGGCATCCATCCAGGAGGGCTGCACGAGACGTTGTTACTTGCTCCACTTGACATTGCCTATGCTGCTACCTCTCTGACTCTACCGGCGGACGTACTGCCGGGGCAATTGGTGGGTGCGGACGCTGTGAGTATACGACGTCTATCGGCGGTTTCCTATGCGCTGACGAAAGGCCAGATGACCTTCGAGTATAGCGTGCCTCCCGGGGCACGCTTCCAGGTGATGACGTTCTCTGAACCGGCGGATAGCTCGACACAACCTTACGGGAGACCGGGCGGATCGCTCAAAAACGCAGCCTATGTGGCACTTTATAATTGGCGAGCTGGCTCCTGGGATGCGATCACGCTCACGCCATCTGCCGCCTTTAGCACGCATAATACAGGTGAGTACCTTGGTCCTGCTGGACGGGTTCTGGTGCAATATGTGAACCAGGAGAGCAATTTGGGTGTAGTGGCTTTTACGAAGCCGATGCTTACGGCTATGTAGCCCTTAGCGCTCTGGTGGCAGGTCCATCCATTTAGACGGATTGGCTGCTGGCATGTAATGTTCGAACGAGTCCAGCAGTGCAGCGACATTGTTCTCATGCAGCAGGAGCCTGGCATGACCTGGTGGGATGAAGCCTTCTGTGGCAGCATGAGCGATGAGTGCCAATAACGGCGTATAGTAACCGGCGACGTTGAGCAAGCCAACGGGTTTCGTGTGGAGTCCAAGCTGTGCCCAGGTGGTGATTTCGAAGAGTTCATCGAATGTGCCCAAACCGCCGGGGAGGGCGATAAAGCCATCGGCAAGGTCTGCCATCAAGGCTTTGCGTTCGTGCATGCTACTCACTTCGTGTAATTCGGTCAAGTGGGTGTGTGCTACCTCTCGGCGGAAGAGTGCCCGCGGCAAGACGCCGATGACTTCGCCTCCAGCAGCCAGCACGCTATCAGCGACTACTCCCATCAATCCGACGCTTGCTCCTCCGTATACCAATCCTAATCCCCGTGTGATCAGTGCTTGCCCTAGGGCTTGTGCTGCCTGCTGGTATTCCGGGCGTTTGCCCAGGTTTGATCCTGCGAAGACACAGATACGATGCATGGGTGGTTCCTTTGTTTTTATGATAGTCGCCAAAGCTGTTTTAGCGTGCCAATCAATTGGTTTTGCCTTCTCTCTACTACTGTCGGTGTCCATTCCTGGTGGTTGAGCACCTGGGTCGTGAGCGGGAATGGGGAAACGCCATCGGATGTCTTAAAATACTTCTGTTTTTTGTCGTCAAAATCGAAGTTTGCCGCTTTCAAGTTCTTGCCTCGTGAAAGCAGGACCAGGTTGCCCAGACGATGAACGTATCTTTCACGCACCTCTCTGACGGGAAACCATTTGATCCAGGTACTGCCAGGAGCTGGATTTTGTGGCAATACGTGTTCTACAGTCACTTTCTGGTAATCGTATGAAGCTGTACCATCTGATAATTTCGCGTCCAGGCGTAACAGGATATAGCGACAGATAGAGGGTGGGTGCGTGAGATAGATCTCTCCCTCAAGCCTTCTGAGAACATCACGACTCTCTCTAGGGGTAAGTTGCAGAGGCGAATTGGGCGCGTACAAGTCATGCCCTTCATGGATAGCTTTCAATATTTCACAATACCGATCAATGCGCTGATATGGAGGAGCCTTGCATATGATGAAGCCGATGACGAGACGCTCAAGGTCTTTCAGGAAATGTGGTATCAGATGGGGCTGGCGCCAATTCTGGATGAGATAATAGAGTGCTGGCGATGTCCATCGCCCATAGTCAAGCTGATTCAGCCACTTGAACATGCCATTGATCTCTTTCACCTGTGCTGCTGGGCAGGTCGGCGACCCTGGGTAGTTGGCATTCACTATGTAGTTAAGGCCACGAGCGTAGTCATCTAACGTTTTATCGATGAAATCTTGTGCGCTAGAGGTCTGTGGACGACGTGGATACACGTATTCATGAAATTCCTCGATCATCCCTTTACTCTGGCGCTTCTGGGAAAATATAGCTCTCAGTTTAAAGAATAGATCTTCAAAGAGTTCGCTGCCAAGCATAGACTCTAGCTCTTCCCACCTGGTGGCGTACTCGTCTTGCCGATCTGGGGGAATAGTGCCGAGAATCTCGGCTTTTAAGATATCAGGATAAGAGAGTCCTAACCCACGGCTGTTCAAAACTGAAAAGATACGGTATACAGAGTCGAGATCGGGGGTAGAGACAGTGACGACGATGAGGAAACAGCGATTCACGATAAACTGTGTCAAGGTGATAAGCTGATTTTCTGAAAGCTTTTGCAACTCACGTATGAAACCTAAAGTGTTGTCTCGAATATTTCTCTGGCTGTCTGGTAGCAGGGTCTCTTGTAATTCCTTTAACTTTTCGGTACCTCCTTCGTCCTGGATATATTTCTGGAAAAACTTTGCGTCGCGCTCACGAAGTCTTAAACGGTAGCGTGTCGGCGTTCCTGTGATAATATTGCCCTTTTCACAAAGAAAGGATGTTAAGCCATCAACATATTCGGTTTTGATTAAGCTACGTAATACCGCCAGCAGCATGGTAAGCGTGGTCAGTCGCTGCTGACCATCGATAACCTGGGCGTCTGGCTCGTCATCTTTGATGAGCATGATGCTGCCAAGAAAATACGGCGGCAAATCTTCAATGGGCTTCTTATAGTCACCTATAGCCATTAGCAAATCTTGCAGTAGCTCTTCGGATTCCTCGGTAGCCCAGGCGTAGGCACGTTGGTAAAGGGGAATGGTAAAAACGAAGTCGTCGCTGAATATTTTCTTGATAGGATACTCTGAACCACGGATATACATGTTGCTCATGCTTTGTGACCTCTATAATGATATGGTATGGTCAAGGTATCAAATAGTTGAGTATCTGTCAAGCGTTGTCGAACTGGCGATTACCGGATTTACCGTAAACTGTAAGAAGAAAAGATCATGATCATCTCAGCCAGTTACAAAACCGACATCCCCACCTTCTACGGCGAGTGGTTCATGAACCGCCTGCGGGCAGGCTTCTGCAAAATGGTCAACCCCTACGGGCGGCAGGTCTACACCATTCAGCTCACACCAGAACAGGTGGATGGCTTTATCTTCTGGACTAAGAACATCGGGCCGTTTCTCGCCTATCTCCCAGAAGTGCAGGCAAGAGGATACCCGTTCATCGTCCAGCATACGATCACTGGCTACCCGCGAGAGCTGGAGTTCAGGGTCATCAACTACGCACGAACCGTCGAGTACATGAAAGAGTTAGCCGATAGGTACGGGCCGCACGTTGCCGTCTGGCGCTATGACCCCATCGTCATCTCCTCCTTGACTCCCCCGGATTGGCACCGGCGCAACTTTGAAGTATTGGCCAGCTCACTCGCGGAGACGACGGACGAAGTGGTTGTTTCGTTTGCTCAAATCTACAAGAAAACGAAACGTAACATGGACTGGGCGGCCAGGGAGTTTGGCTTTGCTTGGAATGAGCACGAGGCAATGTCCCTGGAAAACATACGCGGCCTAGTTGCTGAGCTAGCTCAGATCGCCGCATCGTATGGCATGCAATTGAAGACCTGCTCTCAGAAGGCTCTTCTTATACCAGGAGTTACCAAGGAAGCGAGGTGTATCGATGCTGAGCGTCTCGAAAGGATCGCGGGTAGCTCCATTGTGGCTAACACGAAGCTACAGGGTAATCGCAAGGAATGCGGCTGTTTCGCTTCGAGAGATATTGGGGAGTATGATACCTGTCCTCACGGGTGCGTTTATTGCTATGCTGTGCAGTACCGCGAGGTGGCTTTGCGACGCTACAAAGAACATGATCCCACTGGAGAATTTTTGTTCCCACCTTGGGGTCATAACAATTTTTCGTACAGTTTTCCCCGCTAAGGCTTCCCACGGCAAATCGTACGTGCTCGTTAATGTGAAAGAAGCTGAGCAGGATCCCACTCGTCTGAGATGCGGACGATCAGGAACGCATGCTCGTGCAGGAGAAAATGCCATGAACAAGAAGTCACGACAACTACGGGTAGGTATCCTCGGCTGCGGGCCCATCTCTCAGGCTGCCCACTTCGAGAGTTGCCGTAAGGCCCACAACGCCGAACTCTACGCTATCTGCGATCAAGCTGAAGACCTGGTGAGCAGGATGGCTCTCATCCACGAACCCCGGGTCACCTACCTGGACTACGACCAGATGTTAGCCGACCCGCAGGTGGAAGCGGTGATTGTTGCCATAGCGGACCAGTTCCATGTAGAGGCCGCCCGTAAGGCTCTTGCGGCGGGCAAGCACGTGCTGATAGAGAAACCACTTGGGGTCAGCGTTGAGGAGTGCGAGGAGCTACGCGAGCAGGTGCGAGAATCAGGGCTGGTGCTCCAGGTTGGGAACATGAAGCGGTTCGATCCGGGCATCGCCTTCGCGCGGCGCTTCATCAGGCAAGAGATGGGGCAGATGTTGGCGCTCAAGGCATGGTACTGCGATTCGACGTACCGCTACGAAGAAACGAACAACTTGCAGCCCATCCTGGTGACCAGTGCACAGGCCAGAAGACCCGCGGGCAACCCCAAAGCCGACAAGTCCCGTTACTACCTGCTGGGCCACGGCAGCCACCTTGTTGACACGGCTCGCTTTCTGGGGGGCCAGATCACGAGGGTACAGGCCAGGCACGTCGAGAAGTTCGGAGCGTATTGCTGGTTTGTGGCGGTCGAGTTCGCCGATGGCAGCGTTGGGCACCTCGACCTCACGGTTGCCGTGCGTATGGACTGGCACGAGGGATTCCAGGTGTATGGCGAGTACGGCAGCGTCATTGGCAAGACCTACAATCCCTGGTATCTGCGCTCCAGCGATGTGGAGTGCTTCTCCGTTCGCGACGACCAGTACCATCGGATACTTGGCGCGGATGCCCACTTCTACAAGCTGCAGGTTGAGGGCTTCGCGGACACCGTCCTGCATGGGGTCCCTATGCAAGGGGCGGATAGTGAAGATGGGACGGCGGCAATACGCGCACTGGTCGCGATCACACGCTCGGTTGAGACGGGTGAATGGGTGCGGCTGGCGGATGTGACGGGAGGCGTGTGATGCAGCTCGGTATTTTCGCCAGGACCTTCCCTCGACCGACGCTGGAAGAAACGTTTCATGCAGTGGTGGAGCACGGGTTGCGCTGCGTGCAGTTCAATATGGCGTGCGCTGGCCTGTCGTCGTTACCCGATCGCATTGAGAGCGACGTCGTCGACCGCATCCGGAAGGCAGCGACGACCAGGGAGATCAACATTGCTGCCGTCTCGGGGACGTACAACATGATCCATCCAGACCGCGAACAGCGCCAGGTAGGCTTGCAGCGGCTGCGTGTGCTGGTCTCAGCCTGTAAGGGCATGGGCACGTCGGTGGTCACGCTCTGTACTGGCACGCGTGACCCCGAAGACATGTGGCGCTGGCACCCGGAGAACACGTCCTCGCAGGCGTGGGAGGATCTGTTGCGCTCGATGGATACCGCCCTGCACATCGCCGAGGAAGAGGATGTGACGCTCGCCTTTGAACCTGAGCGGGCCAATGTGATCAACACGGCCTCCAGGGGGCGCGCGCTCCTTGATGCGATACAGTCCCCGCGTCTCAAGGTGGTCATTGATCCTGCCAACCTCATCGTTCCGGGGAATGAGCAGCAGAGACACAGTGTCCTGGATGAGGCATTTGACCTGCTGGGAAAGGACATCGTGCTCGCCCATGCCAAGGATCGGGACCCCGATGATACGTTTCGGGCTGCCGGAGAGGGCGTCCTGGACTACGACCACTACCTGCGGCTCCTCAAGGCCGCCGCCTTCGATGGTCCGCTGATTCTCCACGGCCTAACTGAGGCCCAGGTCGATGCCGCTGTCGGGTTTCTCCGCGACAGGCTCCAAGGAAGGAGGTAACGACTCATGCCTTTCTTGCACCATTCGAACGTCTGCCCAATGATGCCCCGAATTCGCTCCAGGAGGAGTGGGTCACCATCCGGGTTCCAACCCTCATGCTTGCTTGTCAACACGACCCCATTCACCCCTTTTCCTATGGGGAGCTACTTGCCCGCTCCATTCCTGGGGCTCTCTTCAAGGAAGTGACCGCGAAGGCAATCAACGAGCACCAACATGCGCTCGATGTTCAGGTGGCTCTCGAAACGTTTTTGCTGACCTCATTTCAACCAGGAACAGAAGAATAGGTCGTTGTTCACGAACGCTCTTTCAGGGTCTTGCTCCTTGTGATGCCCAGCATTGTCACAGGTGTACAACGCATCGCGCACTGATCACTACCAGGTGTTGGATTATGCCGACCGGTGAGGGCGGGTTAGGGGTTCTCGCGCTCGTAGGTGTCTGGCGATGGGCTGAGTTGACATTTATGATACAATATTCGTAAAGCTCCCATGGCGTAACTACTCAGGACTCCTCACCACCTTCGGTGGTTCGCAAGAGTTTTTTGCTGCGGGCTTGGCAGCCGCAGGCTGCCAAGCCCGCAGCAAAAAATGACGCGAGCCGCCGCAGGCGGCGAGGAATCAAACACCTGAGTAGTTACCCCATGGCTTAGCAGATAGAACATTAGTCTTTCTGCTTTCCCTGGGAAACCATTGTTTGTACCTGTAGCTCAATGGACAGAGCATTTGGCTTCGCTGTTCTCCTATGAGAACATTCATTGCCTGCACCCATAGCTCAGTGGATAGAGCATCTGTCTTCGGAACAGAGTGTCGGGGGTTCGAATCCCTCTGGGTGCGCTTGTAGCCTTTATTGATCAAAGATCGTTAAAATGTAGACCATCCGCCTGAATACGATAGGCGATTGTTCCATTTGTGTTATTGACGCTGTCTTCCCAAACTCTCTTAAATCTCATCTGTCAGATAGGCAGGATCAATGCCTTCAGGAAAGTAGTTGTTACGGATAGCAGCTAGCCACTGCATTGTACTATCCTTACCCTGCGACATGCCAGGTATTCTCGGCAGATTCCTGTGCTGCCGCCAGAGCGCTGGAGATGGCAGCACTGATGCGCTTGAGATGCGGCAGAAGCGTCGGGATGCGCCTGCTATCGAGCCGACTGCTCGGGCCGGAAATGCTCACCGCCGCCACGACCCTGCCCTTGGGCCCATACACCGGCGCCGCCAGGCAGCGTACTCCCTCCTCCTGCTCGCCATGATCCACCGCGTAGCCTTGCTGGCGGATCATCTCTAACTCCTGTTGGAGTTGACCAGGATCGGTAATCGTGGTCTCTGTATAGCGTGACAATCCCGTCTCGGCAATAGTAGAGGAGATCACGCTCTCAGGTTGATAGGCCAGCAGCACCTTGCCACACCCTGTACAATGCAAGGGCACGCGGTTGCCCAGCTCGGTGAACATGCGCACCATCCGCGTGGGTTGGGCCTGAGCCATATACACTGCCTGGTTCCCCTCCATCACCGCCAGGTTCGCTGTTTCACCGCTGATCTCCACCACCTCACGGAGCTGGGGAGTCGCTATCGTGGGCCAATCTGGCGTCTGCAAGCCTGCGCCAGCCAGTCGGCGAAATGCGGGGCCAAGCGCATAGCGGCGTGTGCGACTATCGCGCACCACGTATTGGCGTGCCACCAGCGTCATCAGGAGCCGATGAACAGTAGCGACTGGTTGCCCCGTGGCGTTACTCAGCTCGCTGATCCCCACCCAACTGGAAGAAGAGCGAGCCAGGCACTCAAGCAGATCGAGTGCTCGCTCAACGGACTGAACCGCACCTAGCAAGGCGCTCTCCTGATTATGCTGAGATACTTTCCGCATATTCTACTTCTTTCCGCCTTTCCGTAATGTGAAAAATTGTAATTCAATTATACCACAAAACGGCCCTTCTCGCTAGATACGCCCAGGAAGTTATAGACATTTGGAGAGAAGGCCTGTCACCCTGAGCGCAGCGAAGGGCCGCTCACGGGAAGTCTTATCTCCAAATGTCTTCAGGAAGTTAGGGAACACTCACACTAGTCAGTCACCGGGATCGCTTCGGCAATGTGGTGATGGGTGGGCACCTTGCCACCCTCCGCCAGCTCTTCGAACTCGACGATGTTGTTTAACGCGGTGCCCATCGCCGCGTTCGTCTTCCGCTCCACTATCACCTCCACCAATACAGGTATCTGCCGCTCCTCACTGACCCGGACGGCCCACTCCAGGGCAGGCTTGATCTCCTCGGGCCGGGTGATGCGGCGGCCTGCAGCACCCATGGCTTCCATGACTGCCACGTGATCCATACCATAGGCTTCGCTGCTCGGCCCGTCATAGAAGAGGTCCACCCCGAAGTCCATCTCGTACGGCAGTTCGGACTGGCGAATCAGGCCCATGTAGCCGTTGTTCACCATGACGAGCACGTAAGGCACCTTATACTGGACGGCCACCGCCACCTCCTCCATCAGGAACTCGAAGGAGTAGTCGCCCACGACGCCCACTACCAGCTTGTCGGGACAGCCCAGCTTCACGCCAATGCACGCCGGCACCTCCCACCCCAGGGGACCTGCCTGCCCACAGCAGAAGTAATGGCGCGGATGGTAGGTGCGCTGAAATTGCCCACTCCAGATCTGGTAGAGGCCGATAGCAGTGACGACGAGGGTGTCTCGGCCGAAGACCTCGTTCATCTCCTGGTACACCCGTTGCGGCTTGATCGGCGTATTATCGAAGTCTGTCTTGCGCCAGAGCGTGTAGCGCAGCTGTCGCACCTGTTCCACCCAGGTGCTCGACTGGCGTGCTGGAGTGAACTCTTGTGCCACCTGCCTCAGCGCTTGGAGCGCCAGCCTGGCGTCCGAGACGATGCCCAGGTCTGGGGGGAAGACCCGCCCGAGCTGGAAAGGCGAGATATCGATATGGATAAACTTGCGGTTGCCGCGGTAGACCTCCAGGTTGCCGGTGTGCCGGTCGGCAAAGCGCGCCCCGATCGCCACGACCAGGTCGCTTTCCAGGAAGAGCTGGTTGGCATAGCGCTGGTTGGTTTGAATGCCGACCATGCCCGCGTACAGGACGTGGTCCTCGGGGATGGCCCCTTTGCCCATCAGTGTGGGCGTCACCGGAATCTGCAAATACTCGGCCAGCGCCATCAGTTCGTCGGAGGCGTTGGCGATAATGACTCCCCCGCCTGGCAGCAGCATTGGCCGCTCGGCGTCCAGGATCATCTCCACCGCCCGGCGGATGGCCTTCATGTTTGGCCCCGGCTTCTCCACTGGCAGCGAGCTATCCAGATCTGGGTCGTACTCCAGATCTGGCCCTTTCTGGACATTGAGCGGCAAGTCAATCAGCACGGGGCCAGGGCGCCCCGACTGCGCAATACGGAAGGCTTCGCGGAAGACCCAGGGCAACTGCGCGGTCTCTTTGACCTGCACACTCCACTTGGTGACGGGGCGGGCAATCTCGGCGATTTCCACAGCCTGGAACGCCTCCCGATGCAGGACCAGGGTCGGGGCCTGGCCGGTGATACAGATGATGGGAATGGAGTCGGCCAGGCAGGTATAGAGTCCGGTGATCATATTGGTCCCTGCCGGGCCGGAGGTTCCAATGCTGATGCCGACCTTGCCGGTCGCACGCGCATAGCCGTCCGCCGCGTGTGTGCCTCCCTCCTCATGACGAACCGAGAGGTTTTTGATGCGTGCTGACTTGCTCAGCGCCTGGTAGAGCGGCAAGATGGCCGCTCCAGGCACGCCGAAGACATAATCGACCCCCTCATCCTCGAGGATCTTAACCACGACATCCATTGGATTCATTTTTGGCATGTCACATTTCTCCTTTCTGCGAAAGGTCCTCCGCTTGCGGAGACTCTCCGATCCGGTGCTGTGCCCAATCCTCGATCAGGGTGAGGAGAGCTGAATGGTCCTGCTCGCCCTGCCCACGCTGCTGCAAGGCCTGGAGCATCTGGTCAACGATGGCAGTCACCGGAAGTGGGACGCCGTACTCGCGGCCTGCGGCCAGCGCGATGCCCAAATCTTTCTGATGCAGTGCGATTTTGAAGCCGGGCCGGAAATCGTGGTGCAAGAAATTGGGGCCACGGACTTCCATGACGCGGTTGGCTGCTAAGCCTCCCGAGAGGACCTGAATGATCACCGCCGGATCCACCCCGGCCTTGGAGCCGAGCACCAGCGCTTCGCTGACCGCCTCAATCGTCAAGGCCACCACGATCTGGTTGCACGCCTTGACGACCTGCCCCGCACCAATCTCCCCCACATGCACAACGGTCTTGCCCAGCACTTCGAAGAGCGGCCTGGCCTGTTCAAAGTCCTCGGCACTGCCCCCGACCATGATGGAGAGCGTACCTTGCTGAGCGCCCACATCGCCCCCACTGACGGGCGCATCCAGCATCCGCACTCCATGCGCCTGCGCCTCCCGGGCCATCTGCTGAGTGACCACTGGTGAGATCGTGCTCATATCAATCACCAGCGTGCCTGCTTTGGCCCCTGCCAACACCCCCTCTTCGCCGGTCACCACTTCCCAGACCTGGGGCGAGTCGGGTAACATGGTGATGACGATATCGCTCTGGCTGGCCGCGGCCTTTGGGCTATCCGCGGTTGTTGCGCCCTCGGCAGCCAGCTCATCCATGGGACCCCGGCTGCGGTTATAGACTACTAACTTATAGCCTGCCTTCATCAGATTACGCGCCATGGGCTTCCCCATGATCCCTAAGCCAATAAAGCCAATTCCGGTTGACATCGCTCTCCTCTCTTTTCCATTCTGAAGAAAACTATTTTTCTCTATAAGATCGGCTCTTGCCATCCCCCTTCCTGCTCATGGACCAGCTAGCTGGCTGCCAATACCTATCAAGCGTAGAGCACGCTCGGTGGCCCGGCTCACCAGTGGCGCAGCTGAGGCCATAGCCTCAGCCAGGGTCATCGGGTGAGTCGGCAGTGGTACGATGGCCGCGATTCCCATATCGTAGAGCACGTGCTCCTCACTGCTCACGCCACCTGCCACGACGATGACTGGTACGCTACGTGACCTGGCAGCGGCGGCCACAGCTCCCACGCTCTTGCCGCGCAGTGTCTGCATGTCCAGATGTCCCTCGGCGGTTATCACGAGATCAGCCGTCGCAAGATGGGTATCGAAATGCAGCGCGTCGAGCACCATGCGAGATCCGGGGAGGAGTTCGGCATGGAGAAAAGCTACCAGGCCGGCACCCAGCCCACCTGCGGCACCGGCACCGGGAAGGTCGAGCACATCCACGCCCAGATCACGCTGAACAATGGCCGCATAGTGGCGCAGTGCGTCATCCAGCTCCTGTACCATCGTCGGTGTCGCGCCCTTCTGTGGGCCATAGATGGCGCTGGCACCGTTGGGACCACATAGCGGATTATCCACGTCACAAGCGACCTGTACCACCGTATCGCGCAGACGAGGATCGAGCGTCTCACCGACGATGCGTGCCAGCCTTGCCAGCGCGACACCCCCAGGGGGCAGCTCTTGCCCTTGTGCGTCCAACAGGTGCGCCCCCAATGCCTGTGCTAGCCCTGCACCGCCGTCATTGGTCGCACTCCCGCCGATCCCAATCAAAAGCCGTCGGCAGCCTAGATCGAGCGCATGGCGGATCAATTCTCCTGTCCCCCAGGTGGTCGTGATTCTTGGATCGCGCCGCTCCGGGGGCACCAGTGGCAGACCGGAAGCAGCCGCCATTTCGATTACGGCGGTCCTCTCGGCGCTACCCGCTTCACCTAAGATGCCGAAGAAGGCAGCAACCGGCTCGCCGAGGGGCCCGGTCACGGTGGCTGGGATGATCGTGCCACCAGTTGCTGCGACCATTGCCTCCACCGTGCCCTCGCCACCATCAGCGATAGGTAGTTCGACCACCTCCGCGTCGGGTGCTGCGGTTCGCACTCCTTCGGCCATTGCCCGCGCTGTCTCGGTAGCCGTCAAGCTCCCTTTCAGGGCCTGTGGTGCAAGCAGTATGTGCATTGCCTCCTCCTCTGGCAGAGGTCACCCCGTTTGCCCGGAGAGACCTGATACAGCTCCCACTCTCTGCTCTGGACGTGACGTGACGTGCTGGATAAATCCGCACTCTACGGATAAATCGGCCACACGTGCTGGATAAATCCGCACTCTACGTGATGCTGGATAAATCGGCATTCTACAGATTTGTAGGTCCCCGATTTATCGGAGGACCTCGGCTTGCCGAGACCTACAGACGCAGCTCGCTCACTGCGATTGGTCCCCGGCGGTTTGCTGGTAGCCAGGAAAAGCTCGCTTCTGAACTGGTGCCTGGGTTATACTCCAAACCGACGTAGCCCGAGTATGCAAGCTCGTCAAGAGCTGCCAGGACATGGGCATAATGGATTTCGCCTGTCCCCGGTTCGTGACGATCTGGGGAGTCTGCCACCTGGATGTGCCCCATCTTCCCGATGTAGTCGCGCACCGTGGCGATGAGGTTCCCCTCCATGCGCTGCATATGGTAGATATCATACTGGTACTTGAGGTTCGGACGGTTGACATCGGCAAGCAACTGCAACGTTTCTCGGGTGTTCGTGAGGAGGTAGCGTGGATTTTCGAAGCTGTTCAAGGATTCGACGACCACGCCAAGACCTGCCTCGGCAGCGCGATCGGCAGCCCAGGCCAGATTTTCACGTACCAGGTCTAGTTGTGCCTCGCGGCTCTCCCCAGGGATTGTGTTCCCAACCAGTGCATTGAGCTGGGGGCATCCGATCCTGGTGGCAAATTCAAGAGCGTGCGGAACGTGGGAGCGGAACCACTGTTGCCGACTGGCATCATTGAGAAAGCCTCGCTCTCCACCAGCCATATTGCCCGCATCAAAATTCATCAGGGCCACTTGCAGTCCTGTCGCCTGCACTTGCTCAGCGACAGCAACCGGGTTTTCCTCTCCGGGCCACCAGAACTCGACGGCTCCAAAGCCAAGACTGGCCGCACGTCCAAACCGCTCTACGAATGACACTTCTTTCAACAGAATCGAGATGTTCACATCGAACCGTAACATACGCTTCCTTTCTCCCATGCTGGATAAATCCGCATTCTACAGTAGAGTGCCGATTTATCTGTAGAATGCCGATTTATCGAGCATCACCGAAGGTGGCCGATTTATCGAGCACGTCACGTGCCTCGCTGCTTTCCATGCGCTCAAAGAGAATATCCTGAGCGCCTTCCCACACAACCAGTCGCCCGAGTTCCTTTAGCTGCTCGTTGCCGGTCACAATGGTCAGGAAGTGATTTCCTGCCAACTGTCCGAGTTTGCTGGCAAAGCATGTGCTCCCATACGGGAAGAGGATTTCCGTCTCACTGTAGCCGCCGGGATAGAGCAGGATTTGACCAGGGCTGGGATAGCTGGTGTGGTTCTCGTAGCCTATCCCGACCTGAAAATCGCCCAGGGGGATCCAGGCGGCCTCCCCGCTCCAGCGAGCCTGAACGAGTTTGTTGCGAAATGGCAGGAGCTTACTGAATGCCGCGCACGTTTTCGGCGCGTCTTCTTCCTCCATGCGTGCGGTGAACTCTAAGGGACCGACGCTGATACGTAACATGGTCATGATATGCTGTTCTCCTCGTTCTACGAAGTTTTGTTGGTTGATGAAGCCGTGGCCGTCATCGTTGGAGTGTACTGACTCTGCGGAAGAGGGGGCTTCAGGAATCGACCGATAGGAGCTGAGACGATTTTCCCTTCGAGGAAAACGGTCTGGCTGCGCACTAGCGTGCGAACAATCCGCCCACGGAGCGTCATGCCAACGTAGGGACTGTGTGTATGGCGGTAGAACAGATCATCGGCCTGGAGTTGACGACGATCCTGCAGATCAACGAGCACCATGTCAGCATCCGCACCGGGAGCAAGGCGTCCTTTGGCTGGGGAGAGGCCAAAACGCCGGGCAATATTTTCAGCAGTCAGGGATGCAATCATCGACAACGGCAGATGACGCTTGTCGTGGCCCTCTGTCAAGTCCACTGCTGACATGCACAATGTGCAGCGGACAGCCAGTTTCGCGGGCAAACAGGATGGCGCGCTCAATGGCTTCCAGCTCGGCAATCACGGGCCGCGAGGCGAGATAGTCGCGTATACCCGTTCGCCCCTGAGCGATGGCGCGGTGTGCCAGATAGCTGGTAATCTGATCATTTTCCGCGTGGACGATGAGCATCCTACCAAGCTGAGCGATACGCACCATGCCTTCATACAGTGTCAGATCATCGGCCAGCGGAAAATCGGCGATGCCGCTGTTGCTCATGAATGCTTTAAAGCCAACGACGCCCCGCTCAGCCAGCCCGTCAAGATGCTCGAGATTGCCTGGTACCAGGCCACCCCAGAGTGCGAAATCGACGAGCGACGAAGCCTGTGCTGCTTTCAGCTTCAGATCGAAGCTCTCGGCATCGATGGTAGGTGGAGAGGCATTAAGCGGCATTTCGATATAGCTGGTCGTGCCGCCCGCTGCTAGTGCCGCTGTGCCCGCGGCGAAGCCTTCCCAGTGGATGCGGCCTGGCTCATTGAAATGCACATGGGCATCGACCACGCCGGGAAACACATGCAGTCCCTCGGCGTTGATCTCCTCTGTGCTCGTTCCTGTCAGGTCTGGTGCGATGGCGACAATGCGCCCATCGGCAACGGCGAGGTCGGCGCGGCTTTCGCCCTCCGATGTCACCGCTGTGCCATTGCGCACCAGTAGATCATACTGGCTCATAGCTACCCTTCCTTTCCCGAGAGAAGTTGCAGAAAGCGCTCTACGACGTGAATGGCGATGGCCACATCCTCCTGGGTGACGGATTCAGCCGGATTATGGCTGATACCGCCGCGGCAGCGCACGAAGAGCATGGCGATATCGGTCAGTTCGGCGATGACTGCCGCGTCGTGGCCTGCGCCGCTTGGCAGGGAAAGGAGCGGATAGCCCAGTTCCTCGACGGCCTGCGCCAGCAGTTGCGTAAGCTGTGGTGCGCAGGGCATGGCATGATGTTCTTGCAACAACTGCCAGTTGCATGAGACGCCCCGTGCCTGGCTGATCTCGCGAGCCCGTACTTCTAACTGACGGCAGGCCTGTTCGCGCACGGTGGCATCCTGGTGCCGCACATCCAGGCTCAGTGTGACCTGCCCCGGGATCACATTGCTGGCTCCCGGCTGCACGCTGACCTGCCCCACCGTCGCTACTAACCCTTGCGTGCTGCGTCCGAGGGCCTCAACGGCCAATACAAACTCGGCTGCTGCACAGAGAGCATCGTGGCGCAGCGCCATGGGCACCGTTCCGGCATGACCGGCCTCACCTGTAAACCCGACAGTGATGCGACTCTGTCCTGCAATCGCCGAGACGACGCCGACCGGCAGATTGCGTGCTTCAAGCACCGGCCCTTGCTCGATATGAACTTCGCAGTAGCCCAACAGTTCATCAGGGCGCCAGCGAGGAGTGCGCAGGGCTTGCGAATCAGGATTGCCGCCAAAGGCGCGAATCGCCTCCGCCATCGTGATCCCCTCAGCGTCGGTTAACTGCAGCGCTTCCAGGTCGAACGTGCCGGTCATCGCTCTACTGCCCAGGTAGGCACTGTGATAGCGCAAGCCTTCTTAATCGGCAAAGCCAAGCACTTCGATGGCAAAAGGGAGACGGGCCTTTCGCTGGTGTAGGCGCTCCACACAGGCGAGCGCAATCATCACGCCAAGTGGGCCGTCGTACTTCCCGGCGTCGCGCACGCTATCAAGATGTGAACCAAAGAGCAGGGTTTTCGCATCGGCGGAATGTGCCTCGTAGCGCCCCAGGAGGTTACCAACCGCATCCTGCTGGACGGTCATGCCAGCATCTCGCATCCATTGTGCTACGGTCTCATTTGTCTGGCGCATTGCACGGGACGCAAACGGACGGGTGAGGCGATCAGGCTCTTCACTGTAACTGCCCAGGATATCGCACCACTCCATGACGGTGCTGGCAGATGTTTCTTCGCTTGTCATAGTCTTGCTCCTTCAAATGAATTGCCCGCGATAAATCGGGGCACTACGGGGAGATCAGCAGTGGCACATCATGAGTAGGGAGTGGGATCGGCAATTTCTGAACCGGACGCGATACGATCCCCCAACGATGGTTGACTGCTCATGACCGCTTGTGCCTTGCAGCATCCTCCCCTCGCCACACCGACTTGATTACTTGGTGGGTTCTGGCCTCAGCGCAGCAACTCTGGCTGGCATACCTGCCATCAGAATCCAGTATAGTACTCCACTGATGGCGACCCCGATAAACCACGAGAAAGGAGCGATGGCATTGAACATCGGGACCAGGGCAAGCACGGCTGAGATTGCTGCTCCCACGATGAAGGCCGCTACAGCCCGCATGTTCAATCCGCCACTGTACCAATAGGGCGAGTCTGGCTCGGCCTTAAACATAGCATCCAGGTCCACTTGCTGTCGCCGGATGAGGTAGTAGTCGACGATGATGATCCCATAGAGCGGGCCGAGGAAAGCGGCTAAACCGCCCAGGAAGTAGTTAATGGCTACGGGGTTGGCGTAGATATTCCAGGGCAATACTACCAGTGCGCCAATGGCTGCAATGAGCCCACCACGTGCGAAGGTAATGTATTTGGGGGCCACATTGGCCAGGTCGTAGGCGGGAGAAACGAAGTTGGCCACAATGTTGATGCCAATGGTCGCGACGGCAAAGGTCAGCGCGCCCAGTATCAACACAAACGTATTCGGAATCTTGGCCACGATCAGCACCGGGTCTGTAATCGCGCTGCCGAACACGGTAATGGTTCCCGCAGTCACGAGCACGCTGACCACCGAAAAGGCCGTAAAGTTGACCGGCAGGCCCCAGAAGTTGCCGAGCCAGACGGTCTTCCGAGACGGCGTGAAACGCGAGAAGTCGCAGAAGTTGAGCATGAGCGTGGAAAAGTAGGCAACGACCAGAGACATTGCCGTAAAGAACTGCAAGACTGCCTGACCTGGCGGGAGATGTGTGGGACTGATATTCAGGCCGACACGGCCACCAGCAGCCACCAGGATCCAGATCAGGAGCGCAAACATGAGAACGTAGACCACAGGACCGCACCAGTCCTGGTACTTGCGGATGACATCCATGCCACGCTGCAGAATGAGCAACTGCACCAGCCAGAGAAGCAGGAAGCAGGCCCAGCCCAGGTAGGAGAGGCCGAGAAAGTCGGTCCTGGTCAGTGGTGTCAGTCCTGGAAATACCCGTAGCAGCAGCACCAGGAAGGCGACGGACGCCAGGTAGGTCTGGATGCCATACCAGATGATGGCGATGATGGCACGAATCAGGGCCGGAATATTGGCGCCGAAGAGACCAAAGCTCAGCCGGGTGAAAACCGGGTAAGGAACACCTAACCTCTGCCCTGCAAAGCCCGTTAGATTCATACCTAAGTAGACGATGAAGATGCCGATAATCAGGGCCAGCAGCACTTGCCAGCCTGCCAATCCGAGGAAGAACAAGCCAGCGGCAAAGGTGTAGCCGCCGATGCTATGCACATCAGACATCCACATGGCGAAAACATCATACAAGTGCCAGGTACGCTTGTCAGGCGGTACGGGTGCAAGGTCCTCGTTGTAGAGGCGATCGCTATACTCAGTAACGGAAGTGGAATGGGACATCTCTTGTGACATTTCTCGTGACCTGCCTTTCAATATGGTGCGAAATAGAATCGATTGCGGGAACACGAATTCGGTGCTAACCTACGAAACCCGATGACCTACAAAGACGAGAGTTGTTTTTTTGCGGCTGTCAGTACTATTGTTGGGATTTTTTGATATATGGAAAATCAATTTTCATAGAAAAGTATAAGTACTCCAGAGTCCGTTGTCAAGGGGATGCGCGTTCTCTCACGACTCCTTGCGTTGCGTGACGATTTTTTGCAACGACGATTTTTTGTGATAGAACCCGTTTTCCTCTGCTGCCGCCAGAGCGCTGGAGATGGCAGCACTGATGCGCTTGAGGTGCGGCAGAAGCGTCGGGAGGCGTCTGCTATCGAGCCGACTGCTCGGGCCGGAAATGCTCACCGCCGCCACGACCCTGCCCTTGGGCCCATACACCGGCACCGCCAGGCAGCATACTCCCTCTTCCTGCTCGCCATGATCCACCGCGTAGCCTTGCTGGCGGATCATCTCTAACTCCTGTTGGAGTTGACCAGGATCAGTAATCGTGGTCTCTGTATAGCGTGGCAATCCCGTCTCGGCAATAGTGGAGGCGATCACGCTCTCAGGTTGATAAGCCAGCAGCACCTTGCCACACCCCGTACAATGCAAGGGCACGCGGTTGCCCAGCTCGGTGAACATGCGCACCATCCGCGTGGGTTGGGCCTGAGCTACATACACCGCCTGGTTCCCCTCCATCACTGCCAGGTTCGCTGTTTCACCGCTGATCTCCACCAGTTCACGGAGCTGGGGAGTCGCTATCGTGGGCCAATCTGGCGTCTGCAAGCCCGCGCCAGCCAATCGGCGAAATGCGGGGCCAAGCGCATAGCGGCGCGTGCGACTATCGCGCACCACGTATTGGCGTGCCACCAGCGTCATCAGGAGCCGGTGGATCGTGCCCGCCGGTTGCCCCGTGGCGTTACTCAGCTCGCTGATCCCCACCCAACTGGAAGAAGAGCGAGCCAGGCACTCAAGCAGATCGAGCACCCGCTCAACGGACTGAACAGCACCTAGCAAAGCGCTCTTCTGATTATGCTGAGATACTTTCCGCATGGTCTACTTCTTTCCATCTTTCCTAATGTGAAAATCTCCTCAATTGAGCCACAACCCTTTTCTTGGCAGTCATTTTTGTTTACGTCGTGCAGCAGATGCATCTATAGTGAATATCCTTTCACTTTTCAGGAGGTCTATTTGTTGTGATTCGGTTGCTCATGCTTCTATCGCTGGGCACGAACTTAGACTGTTTTCCGCATAGAGAAATTTATTTTCCCTACAACGAAATATGCCATAGATTTATCCGATTGTCAAGTCCCATCTTACTGAAGTACAACCAGCCCGTTCGTATAAGACTTCTGCATGTGAGATAGAGCCAGGAAGGCATAAAAGACCGTCAGAATTCGCTTTGCTGTCAATGGTAGCGACCTTTGCTCCTCTTTCTATTTCAAAGTTTGAGAGAATTTTCGGACTTGGCAAGTCCCCCCTTGCCAAGTCCGCTAAGGAGTGGCTATTCGTTCTTGCGAAAAATGGAAATATAATTCCATCAAGTAGGAAACAGATTGAGAGTCGACCACGTGCTTGCCATGCTAGGAGAGCCAGGAACAAGGAATAAAATCATAAAAAACACTCTTGACAGTGCCAGAAAGAATGAGTATACTCTAAGAAGTGGAAAGTTATTTTCCGATAAATAAAAATGGATCAGTCGTCCACCGCTATTGCTCTACTTGGCGTGCTGGGTAGCTTCCCTGAAGGATGCTTCCTGGATATCGAGATGCGATCGTGTCACCCCAGTGGTTAGCTCGCCCGTGACGAGGAACAGGTATGATGCCAAAACAGATGACGCTACAGGAGATCAATACTCTTAACCAGGAGAGCTTTGTGATGGCTCTCGGCTCGCTCTTTGAAGGATCACCGTGGATTGTCAGACAGGCATGGCATGCTCGACCATTTACAAGTCTTACCGGCCTGCACCAGGCATTGTGTACGGTCATGTATCAGGCGCCAGTCGAGCAGCAAGTGGCGCTGATCCAGGCCCACCCGGACCTGGTGGGACGTGCAGCCCTGGCTGGCACCCTCACCCCAGAATCAACAAGCGAGCAGGCATCGGCCGGATTGAATCGCCTCTCGCCGGAGGAAATTGCAACCTTCACGCGACTGAACCAGGCCTATCATGACCGCTTTGGTTTCCCTTTCGTGATCTCTGTACGCGAGAACAAGAAAGAGAGTATCCTGGCAGGTTTTGCCACTCGTCTCCAGAACTCCCGTGAGCGGGAGATCGAGACCGCCCTTGATGAAATCGCCAAGATTTGTTGGTATCGCTTACATGATACCGTTCTTTCGGATGTAGTCGAGTAGTGTCAGGTATCCCACGTCTGAATGACGGGGGCTTGTGTACTGTGGATGGCGTGAAGGCCGCAGGATGCGGATGCATGGAGACACCGCTCTCGGCTGTCTGGCCACCCATGTGTCCCACGATAAATCGGGGACACATGCTCGATCAATCGGCATTCTACAGTAGAGTGCCGATTGATCGAGCACGTCACCCCGATTTATCGTGGGTGACTCATTTTCCATTATTTTGGTACGTTTTGTTCGCTCAAGGAGGGCAGTATGAGTGCCGAGAACAACTACAATTATGTCATCAGCTATGGCAAAGCACGAGTTCCTGTCTACCGTGTGTACGCGCATCCGCTCTCGGGTGTGCCACCTATCCCCGAGTCGTCATTTACTGGTAGAGAGAACATTCTCTTTGCAATGGAAGTCGATGTCGAGGTCTTTGGGGAGAATTTTCTTCCATCGTACACCAGGGGTGATAATTCCATGGTAGTAGCGACCGACACCATGAAGAACTTTATCCTCCGGCAGGCACTCGCGTTCGAGGGATCGACACTGGAGGGATTTCTTGAACAGCTCGGTCATCAATTTCTGGCAACGTATCCCGAGATGGAGCGCTTGCGGATGACAGGAAGGGAACTTGCCTTTACGCCAGCCCAGGTCCCACAGGCTGGTCAAGCGCACTTTGGCGATAGCAAGGTGTTGTTCAGCCGATCGCACGATGACTATGCCATGGCAACCATGGATTTTGCATCTGATGGTGGAACCACGAAGATCACTGCACATCACTGTGGTCGAGTGGAGATGCAATTATTCAAAGTCACCGGCAGCGCATTTACCCATTTCGTCCGTGATGCCTACACTACCTTGCCTGAACGGGGAGATCGCCCCTTATTTATTTACCTGGATGTCTATTGGCAATATGCAGATGTTGCAGATATGCGGGCACGCTATATTCCCAGCGAGCAGGTCCGTGATGTGGCCCAGACTGTCTTCCATGAATTTGTCAGCGAGTCGATTCAACACCTGGTTCATGAGATGGGGCTGCGATTGCTGGAACGCTTCCCGCAGATGGCGGAGGTGTCATTTGAAGGGCACAATCTCACACGGGACCCAATGGGCACGTCCGAGACCGACCCGAAACAGAAGGTGTATAGCGATCCATTCCCGGCCTATGGCCTGATCAAACTCACGATGTCCAGAAAGGCCGAAGCGAGCGGGACCAATGCAGATGGCCGCACTGATGAGCCACTCCTGCAAAATAATGAATTTGCAGCCGGTATCTATGAGTTGGTGTTTGCTGTGGATGAGTACTTTGCTGCACAAGCGGGAACGAGCACAGCGTTCCCCTTTCTGGGTCGTGTACCCGTGCGATTCGGCGTTGCTGATCCAACTGCCCACTACCATGTGCCGTTGCTCGTCTCACCCTGGGCCTATAGTACGTACCGGGGCAGTTAGATCATGAATGTCGATGATGACCTCCGAAAGGAAGTAACTATGTGGCAAACCTATTTTCAGCCAACCAGTGTCGAGGAAGCGCTGGAGCTGCTTCAGCAGTACGCGGGAAAGGCTCGCATCGTTGCAGGCGGCACGGATGTCCTTGTCGAATTGCAGCGCGGCGTACGTCCCACGACCACGCTGATCGACATTACGGCCCTGCGCGACCTCAAATACATGCGTGAGGAGAATGGGTACATCCTTTTAGGTGCTCTGACCACCCATAATGATGTGATCGCCTCCTCCACGTGTGTGCAGCGGGCCTTGCCACTGGCGCAAGCTTGCTGGGTGGTTGGCGCACCCCAGATTCGCAACCGGGCCACCGTCGTCGGCAACCTGGTGACCGCCTCACCGGCGAATGACACGATTACGGCTCTAACGGCGTTGGGCGCGGAACTCGTGCTGGTCCGTCGCGGGAGTGAGCGTGTCGTGGCGCTGGATGATTTCTACCCGGGCTTTCGGCGTACAGTACTTCAACCGGACGAGCTGATTCGCGAAATTCGCATCCCTACGATGCAGGCCAACCAGCGGGGCCTGTTCTTGAGGCTTGGCTTGCGGCGGGCCCAGGCAATTTCAGTGATTGACTTCGCGATCGTCTTGACGTTTGACGAGGCCGTGGTCACTGATGCCCGGATCACGCTGGGCTCCCTGGCTCCAACGATTGTGCATGCACGCAACGTTGAAGCGTACCTCCAAGGCAAACAGCTCGACGAAGGCGTGTGCCGCGAGGCAGGGCAACTGGCCGTGAACGATGCCTCGCCCATTGGTGATGTGCGCGGCTCAGCCACCTATCGACAGACAACTCTGGCCGCCCTCGTCACCCACGCGTTGCAGCGGATCGCCGAAGGCAAGGAGGCTGAGGAATGGATGGCGCAACCGGTGCTGCTGAGGGCGAATGGGCTATTAGCCGTGACCGAGGAGGAAGAGACCCCAGAGCCCAGCCACTTCGAAGGCATCATCAACGCCACGATCAACGGCAAGCCCTATCTAATTGCCAATGCGCAGCACAAGACGCTGCTGAACATGCTGCGTGAAGATGCCGGGCTAACTGGCACGAAGGAAGGCTGCGCCGAGGGCGAGTGTGGGGCCTGCACTGTCTGGCTGAATGGCCAGGCCGTCATGTCCTGCCTGGTTGCGGCTGCCCAGGCCCATAACGGCAGGATTACCACGATCGAAGGATTGGCGGCTGAAGGGGAGTCGGAAGGAGCAGCATATGGAGCTGAGCTGCATCCGCTGCAGCAAGCCTTTATCGACTGCGGCGCGGTGCAGTGCGGCTTTTGTATTCCGGGCATGCTGATGGCCGGCGCCAAACTGCTGGAAGAACGCCCACATCCCAGTCTCGATGAAACGCTCATCGCGCTTAGTGGCAATATTTGTCGCTGCACCGGCTATCGCAAGATTCTCGATGCCGTGGCCCGCGCCGCGGGAAATGCAAAAGGAGGTCAAGCATGACAACCAGGTTAATCGGTGCGTCGCTGCCGCGCACGGACGCGCTGGGTAAAGTCACAGGCGCGACCCGCTACCCGGCCGACCTGGTGCAGCCCGGCATGCTCCATCTGCAGGTCGTCTTCGCCCATCGCCCGCATGCACGCATCAAGTCAATTGATACGAGTGCCGCCCTTCAGTCACCTGGAGTGGTGGCCGTGCTGACGGCACGCGATGTACCCTACAACGCCTACGGGCTCATCGACGCCGACCAGCCAGCCCTCTGTGGCGATGTGGTGCGCTTCGAGGGTGACAAGGTGGCGCTGGTGGCAGCAGAGAGCAAGGAGGCCGCCGTCGCTGCTGCCGAGCTGGTGCATGTCGAGTATGAGGATCTGCCCGCGGCCACCGACCCGCGCGCGGCGATGGCACCCGGCGCGCCACTGGTCCATGAACACCACGGCTCCAACGTGCTGCTGCACATGCCCATCCGCAAAGGGGACGCTGTGCATGCGCTGGCGCAGGCCGATGTGGTGCTCTCGGGCGAGTTTAGCACCTCCTGGCAGGAGCACGCCTTCCTCCAGCCTGAGGCGGGGATCGCCTATCTCGACAAACAGGGCCACGTGGTGATCGAGACGGCCGGCCAGTGGATGCACGAGGATCGCCGCCAGATCGCCGCGATGCTGCGGGTGCCGGAGGAGAAGGTGGTGGTGCGCTATGCCGCGATTGGCGGTGCCTTCGGTGGGCGCGAGGATCTCTCCGTCCAGCACCTGCTGGCGCTGGCAGCCTGGAAGTTGCAGCGACCGGTTGCGATGGTCTGGAGCCGCGAGGAGTCGATGATCGCCCATCACAAGCGCCATCCCATGTTCATTCGCTGCCGCTGGGGCGCCAGGAAGGATGGGCGCATCACCGCCGTGGAAGCCGAGGTGATCGCCGATGGAGGGGCCTATGCCTCCACCAGCGTGGAGGTGACCAAAGTGGCGACCCTATTCTCCAGCGGCTGCTACAACGTGCCCAACATCAGTGTGGATGGTTACGCGGTCTACACCAACAATGTTCCCTGTGGTGCCTTCCGCTGCTTTGGCGGGCCGCAGTCGCAGTTCGCCGCCGAGATCATGGTCACGCGGCTGGCGCATGCGCTGGGCATCGACCCGGTCGAGATGCGCCGGATCAACCTGTACAGCGAGGGCGACCTGGAGCCAACGCAGCAGCCACTGCCGGAGGGGGTGACCGTGCGGGATATCTTGGAGCGCTGTGTGGTGGAGGCACGCGAGCGGTGGGGCTACGATGGTCGGCCGCGCCAGAGTTCGGCGCCACACCTGCGCCGGGGGATCGGCATTGCCTGCGGACTGAAGAACGTCGGCTATTCGTTTGGCTTCCCCGAGCAGGCGACGGCGACGGCGGAACTATACGGCGAGGCAGAAATCGAACGGGTGGTGGTGCGCGTTGGTGCGGCAGAGGTGGGACAGGGCTCGCACCTGGCAATGCGGCAGATCGCTGCCGAGACGTTAGGGGTACCGCTGGAGAAGGTGACCCTGGTCGCCGATGATAGCAGCATGTCGCCCAACGCGGGCAGCGCCTCGGCCTCGCGCCTGACGTTCATGGCCGGGCGAGCTGTGCATGACGCCGCGGTAGCTGCTCGTGCGAAGTGGAGCGAGTCGGAGAAGTACTACGCGGAGATGACGGTGCAGTACCGGCCGCCAGCGACGACGCCGCTGGACCCGGTCAGCGGGGCGGGCCGACCCAACTTCTGCTATGGCTATACGGCGCAGGCGGTGGAGGTGGAGGTCAACACGCTGACGGGGCAGGTGCAGGTGCTGCGTATCATTAGCGCACATGATGTGGGCCGGGCCATCAACCCCCAGCAGGTGGAGGGGCAGATCGAGGGCTGCCTGGCGCAGGCGCTCGGCTATGCACTGCTCGAAAACTTCCAGGTACGCGATGGTCGGGTGCTTACGCCCTACTTCAGCACCTACCTGCTGCCGACGGTGCTCGATATGCCAGTGGAGGTGACACCGGTCATTTTGGAGTTGGCCGACCCGCATGGGCCTTTTGGGGCGCGTGGGATGGCAGAGATGCCGCTGTCGTGCTTTGCCCCGGCGGTCGCCAGCGCAATCCATGACGCGACTGGTGTCTGGCTCTCG
>WNFT01000425.1_pt1 | contig 47714 bp, 32 predicted proteins | sample 5400191 | NCBI WGS metagenome assembly WNFT01 (sample SAMN13153359, study PRJNA577476) | soil metagenome | isolation source: 80 cm saprolite under Madrone tree | place: USA:California | collected 2016-06-14 | reverse complement strand
TGTCGACGCTGAACTTGTTGGTGCCCTCGTCAAACTTGATGGCGCCTTCGTCCGTGAAGTAGTTGAACTGCATTGCCACCCCGCGCGCGTGCGACTCAGTCAATCCAAAACGAACTGAACGAAACATGCTCGCCAGATAAGTGGTATAGAGCGTGCGCTGCATTTGTTTGTCGATAACGCCTTTGTCGATCAAATACTGCAGCGCCCAAAGCCCGGTGACGTCGGCCTTTGCTTCCTCGATCGATGAATAGATCTCCTTGAGTTGCAAACGAACGGTAGTTGCCTGACCGCCTACCGTAATGTTATGTGGGCCAAGACCGTGCATCAACTCGTGCATTAGTATGTGCGTGAAAAACGAATCGAAGGCAATGTCACGCTGCTGCGCTAACGTCAGCACCTCACGCGAAATCGGAATCAGCACCTTGTTGAATTTCGCGTCCTGAACGTTCTTCAATATGATGCGCGCCGAGCCCTTTTCCTTGACGACGCGTTCATCGTTGGGGAGATTAAAAGCCGCGGTCTGCACGCCGTTGTTTCCTTCACCTGAGGCGAAGACCTCATTCACCACCCGCATCGGTGAAGAGGCGCCGAGTTTCGGATTGCGATAACGCGCGTCGAGCGGCAAATTGTTTTCCAGCTCCTGAAGGTGCTGGCTAAACTTCTTCAACTTTGCAGACTCTTGCTGATCGGTCAGCGTTACGTACGCCTCAAACGCCGCTTTATAGCCGAACAGTTCATCTTCATACGTCTCGTAGGGACCGATGGTCACATCGATAGGCGCATCAAGGTCCATCCAGGCAACATCGCTCGCGTAGTAGTCGTTGGAAGTAAACGCGTCGGCGCGCTTATTAAGAAAGTCTTTCAACGTCGCGTTGGTGGTGAGCGCCGCGGCCTCGCGCAGCAATTTAGCGGCAGGTCCCAGAAACTCACGATACTCCCAGCTATAAGGCACGCTCATTAACTTGCCACTCGCGTCGCGGCGGATGGTATAGAAGTAACCAGTGGCCTTTTCCTTTTCTGAACCAGGCAAACCGTTCAGCCACGAGTTGAATTCCTCTTTGGTGATGTCGTCCGGGTAGAAGTTCGCTTGCGCCGGTTTCTCTTGAGGCACACCTTCAATGAAGGGCTCGTTGTTGTCGAGCCGCGACCATGGCCCATCGTTAATCAGAAAATAATGCAGACGCTGGCGGCCAACCGCAGTCTTGTCAGCCTTCAGCTTTTCGTAAAGCGCATCATTGCCGCTCCACACCTGGCGCAGAAACAATGGATCCAAAAGTTTCGCGGCCGCGATGATCTTGGCAAGCGCCCGGGCGTCTCGCGCCGACAATTTTGAGAGATCGGCGGTCAATGTGGTGGGGGCGAAGCGGGCAATCTTCCTTGCCAGATCGGGATTGCCCAGCACCTTCTCATTGACGTGTTTTTGCATTGCAGAAATATTTGTCAACAGCATCGTGCCGAGAAGCAAGCTAACAATGATTCTCATCCCATCCTCCCGCAATAATTCAAGAAGTTCAGAGTACAACCTTCAGGTTGCTGATCGGTACGACGCAAGCTAAAGCTTGTACTCTGAACTGCATGACTCTTAACTATCCACTACAAGCTCTGCCGATTGTTCAGAATCTTTACGAACGAGCCGGAACGCAATTCGGCGATTGTCAATCCGGAAAGTTCAACGGCTTCCTCTTCAGTCAACGCGCCGCTGTTTATCGCGCGCAGGAAGTAATTCAACAAACCCTGACCGGTGGCGGCATCGTCGAACACGTCTCCAACCAGAGTCGCCTTCGCCGCCTTCTCAACAAAATTCTTCAAACGCTCAGAAGCCGCGTCGAGACTTTCAAGGAAAAACGAATAGACCGCAGCATAGCGCGTCGGCAATTGGGCCGGATGCAAATCCCAACCTTGATAAAAGGCGGTCTCCAGCGAATGCTGAATATGATCGTAGTGCAGCTTCCAGGCCCGGTGGACCACCTCGCGGTTTTCGTTGATCTGTTCCGCAGTCAACGGCGTGCCACCTTCGCTGAAACGGTAAGGCGCAACCGGCATGATGTTCGTCGCGCCGTCGGATAGCCAGATGCCGCTGCCGGCAAACGAAACCTGCATCATGTTTTTAGCAAAGTCGCACGCCGGATGCATCATGTGCTGGTGTGCCGCGGTGATGCTGCAATTGGCCGTGTAGTCGTACGTACCAAAGTGCGCCGCGACACAACGACCACGCGCGGCTGCCAGTAGCAAAGGCAAATTGATTTCACCGCGGTTGTTGATAATCGACTGCGTCGTTTCGATCATCATTTCGAGTTTCAGTGAATCGGAAGCAAGACCGGACGCTTGCTCCAATGATTCAAACAGTTCGGCGAGCGCGCTGACCTGTTCCGGGACCGTAATCTTTGGCAGCGTGACAACGAAATTATCCGGGAGCTTGCCTCCTGATTTCTCCACCAGAGTTGAAACAAAAATATCGAGCGTGCGCATGCTGCGCGCGCGCAGCTCTTCGGTAAAGGGCTTGATGCGAATCCCGATAAACGGCGGCAGCGTGCTGTTGATCATGCCTTCCGCGACTTCAGCCGCGGCAGCGGCGGCGTGTCCATCTTCTTCTTCATCAGGACGATTACCGTAGCCGTCTTCAAAGTCGATGCGGAAATCCTCAACCGGCTCGCGGCGCAACTTTTCGTTGACGCGGTTGTAAATTGTGTGGGCCAGCCAGGCAATTTTATTGTTTTGCCGCACAGTGTCCGCATTGTTTTCAAGGTCCCCGCGCAGGCCGTCTCCATCGTCCGTCGATTCAGGTAACTGCTCAGCGCCGGGCAGGCCAATCGCTTTCGCAAAAGCAATAAAGTCAGGAGCAAACTGATCGAGCGAGCGGCGTGCGACCGCGCCCAGTCGCGCCGCGGAGTCGGATTTAAAAAGATGCGCGCCGCCATAGACTGTATGCACTGGCTGGCGTTTCCCGGTCTCGCCGGGGTAAATGGCGGCGAACGCGTTGTTGGCCTCGGCAAGGCGGCCGGCAAGATCGCGCAGAGAGCTGTCGGATAGAGACGTTTTCATCGATCCCCTTCAGAAACCTATCTGGAAAGTGTGAGAACGACTTTATTACAGGCATGTATGAAGTCACAAGAGGAGCAAAAAGAAAGATGAATTAGAGCGGAAGCATAATCATTGACTCGACCTGCCGGAAGACTATAATCGCCGCGTAACCCAGGTGGCCCATCGCGCACCTTCACAAGTTGCTATTTGATTTCTGCAATCGTTTCTAAAAAGCCGAGGAGGTAACGAGTCCTATGGTAAACAGAACGAACAACTCCCAAACTATCACTGTAGAAATTCATCGCTCACGCACTAGAAAAACATTCGGGATTGCTGCCGCCATTGTTTTGTTAATAGCATCGGCCACGACGTTGTCTGCGCAGACTTTTCGCGGCACGATCCTCGGCACGGTCACCGACCCCAACGGCGCAGTGGTGCCTGCTGCCACCGTCACGGCAAAGAACATTGGCACAGCGATCGAACGAACAACCAACAGCGATGAATTTGGTAACTACTCGCTTGCGGAACTCCAGACCGGCACTTATGAAGTGAAAGTTGAAAAGTCAGGCTTTCAAAGTTCGACTGTTACAAACGTGTTGGTTGAAGTATCGGCCGAGCGACGAGTGGATGTGCAACTCGCAGTCGCAGGCTCTGACACGGTTGTGATTGTTGCCGCGTCCACGCAGGTCGAGACCACCACCAACACGTTGGGCGGGACGATCAGCACGAAAGAAGTAGCAGACCTTCCGGTCAATGGCCGCGACTTCACCAAGTTTCTGGTGATGGTTCCCGGCGCGACAGGAGATCCTTCCGGCGCCACTGATTCGCCCGGTTCGTTTGGCCTGTTTAGTTCGAATGGAAATCGCGGACGCGCGAACAACTTCCTGCTTGACGGCACTGACATGAATGACGGCTATCGCAATTTGCCGGCAATCAACGAAGCCGGAGTGTTTGGCACGCCTGCGACTATCCTGCCCATTGAAGCGATCGCCGAAGCCGCCATCCTTTCAAACTTCGAAGCCGAATACGGGCGCAACTCGGGCGCTATCGTGAACATCGTGACCAAGTCGGGCACCAACGATTTTCATGGCTCGCTGTTTGAATTCTTTCGCAACAACGCGCTCGATGCGCGAAACTTTTTCAATCCCGCGCCCGACCCGCAAACCGCATTTCGAAACAATCAGTTCGGTGGCGCGCTGGGTGGTCCTATCGCGCGCAATCGCACGTTCTTCTATGCTGCTTACGAAGGACAACGCGAGCGCGTCGGCCTGAATTCGACAGCGCGTGTTCCCGACCCGCAGGAAATCGCAGCCTTGGGCGGGCCGACGAATCCGGTTATCGCCAGATTGCTGGCGCGTAATCCCTGGCCCGCTCCTAATCGCCCGCTGCCATTGTTTGACAACACGGGCGCGCCCAATCTTTTTGTGACCACGCGGGCGTTGAATGACGTCGACAGTTTTATCGGCAAGATCGATCACTCCTTTAATAAAAATACCCAACTTACCGGCCGGTATTTTTATGGCACCAGCAATCAATCTTTTCCGCTCGCGATTCTGGCCGGCAACGTCTTGCCTGGCTATAACACTGTCACGCCGACAAAAGTCCATCTTCTTTCGCTCTCTTATTTGAAAATTATGTCGCCCACCGTGGTGAATGAAGTGCGCTTTGGCTACAACCGTTTCAAGGAGGGATTTTTCCCCGAAGACCGCGCCTTCGATCCGAGCTCGATTGGACTGAACACTGGTATCACTAACTCGCAGGATTTCGGACTGCCGCTCATTCGCATACATGACGACCTGGGCATTGCGAACATTGGCGCAACGCTTTCCGTGCCACGCGCACGCACAGACATAAACTATCAAGGGATCGATAACCTTTCGTTAAAGCGCACGCGCCACGATCTGAAGTTTGGTTATGAGTTTCGTCGTACGACTGTCAGCCAGTTTTTCGACGCTGGCTATCGCGGCCGCCTTGATTTCGACACGCTGGGGGATTTCCTTGCCGGCAATCTCAGCGGTGGGCGCGCGGCGCGCGGAAACTCGAATCGCAATACGTTGCAGAATTCGATTGGCGAGAAGAATAGTCTGCTAAGCAACTTCGATCGCGTAAGGGGCCTGGTGCAGGTAGGCTCGGCCGGCCTGCCACGTTTGTACAAACGCGACTGGAATAATTTTTCGCCTCGTCTCGGTGTGGCCTGGGACTTAGGAGGAAAAGGGAAGACGGTAGTGCGTGCCGGTTGGGGCTTGTTCTATGACGCGTTCTCGCAGGATTTCTTTGCAGGCCAACTACCTTTCAACACTTTCAATCCCGGTCCGGCCTTCAATCCCGTTGGCCCGGCGCCAATACTATTTTCCTTTTCTACTGTAGGCACGATACAGAACGGCGTGCCCATATTCAGCGGCTTCGGCGACTCAGACGTGTTCGCAGTCGACCCGAAGCTGGCGACGCCTTACGTGCAAAACTTCAACCTGAATGTGCAGCACGAGCTGTTCAAGAATGGCGTATTGGAAGTTGGATACGTCGGCTCGCACGGCACCAAGCTATTTCGCTATCGCGACATCAACCAGCCGGTAAATCCCAGCGTGTCGTCGGCCCGGCCTTTTGATAATGGACCATTCGCGCCGTCCGGCGGCACCTTCTTTTATGTCAATCAACTCGAGACGACTGCGAATTCCAGTTATAACGCGCTGCAAACCAGCTTTACGCTGCGCAACCGCCACGGCTGGTCCTCGGCAATCAACTACACCTGGTCACACTCGATTGATAATGCGTCTGATGGTCAGGACTACGTCGCGAACGCAACGCAACCCGACAACAGTTATCGCGCCGATCTCGAACGTGGTAACTCAAACTTTGATAGCCGGCATCGCTTCGTCGCCTCGGCCAGCTACAACATTCCCAACTTCGCTAAGGGCCATCCGCGTCTGGGCCAGGGCTGGCAACTAAATACAGTCGTCACGCTGCGCAGTGGCAATCCGTTTCACCTGACGTTGTTCGATGACTACAACAACACCGGCGAGTTTTTCCCGCGACCTGACATCATTGGTGATCCTTATGAGGGCACTCACGCGCCGGATCGCTTCATCAATCTGTCAGCGTTCAAAGTTCCGTGCACCTTGGACCCCGCTGGTGATGGCAGCGCCGCTTCGTGCCTTCCGGGAACCTGGCACTTTGGCTCGTTAGGTCGCAACGCTCTACGTGGACCAGGCTACCGCAATGTCGACTTCTCAATTTTTAAGGACACGCCGATTACCGAGGGTGTGAAGATCCAACTGCGCGCCGAGATTTTCAATATCTTCAATCATCCAAACTTCTCGAATCCGTTGCTGCCAAGTTTCGCTGCCGACTTTACATCAAGCATTGATCCGGTGACTGGCCGCGGCACCGGCTTTTTGCCAATCACGGTCACGCCCGATGTTGGCATTGGCAATCGATCATCACGACGGCGGCCGTTTCATTATTTTGGTAGCGCATACGGGACTCGAACCCGTGATCTCTGCCTTGAGAGGGCAGCGTGTTAACCAACTACACCAATGCGCCGTGGTCGAAATTGATTATAGGTACCTGGCTATCGCCTTCGCAAGTTTGGTCTGATTACATGCGACGTCTGAAAGAGGCATCCGCAGATTACGCAGATTTCACAGATTAAGACACAACCTTTGAGAGAAAAGAAGATTCTGTGAGATGGGTACTCCTATGCATAGACCGCGCACCGAAGCTCACAAACATTGCCAGTCTGGCTCTCTAATCGCCGTAATCTGTGGATGCCTTCTTTGAATTGATGATTCAACAGAAATTGTGGGCGCATTTTTCTCAGTGCTATACTCTCGCCCCGGTAGTTCCAACTTCATTCAAGTCCGTCGCACTCGTTCGAAGAAAAGATGAACATTGTCGTCTTGCGCGAAAACGCACCCGGAGAGGCACGCGTCGCATTGATGCCCGACTCGGTGAAGAAGATCGTGGCGCTTAAAGTCTCGGTGGCGGTCGAGAGTGGCGCCGGGCTGGGCGCGGCGCGCACGGATGTTGATTACCGCGAAGCCGGCGCAGAGATTTCCAGCGATCAGAATGCGCTGCTTGCCACAGCCGATGTTTTAGTCACGGTCAATAGGCCTGCGGATGAAGTTTTTGCAGCGTTGAAAAAAGGTGCAGTCGTTCTTGGTTTCCTGCGCCCACTCGACGAGCCACAAGCTTTGGAGCCCGCGCTGGCAGGCGGCTTGACGACTTTTGCGATGGAACTCGTGCCGCGCATTACGCGCGCACAGGCGATGGATGCGCTGTCGTCAATGGCCACTGTCGCCGGTTACAAAGCTGTGATCCTGGGCGCTTCGCAAATTCCGCGAATGTTTCCGTTGCTGATGACCGCGGCAGGCACAGTGCCGCCGGCGCGCGTGCTCGTATTGGGTGCGGGTGTGGCCGGACTTCAGGCGATTGCAACTGCGCGGCGCCTTGGAGCTGTTGTCGAGGGATACGACGTGCGCGCGGCAGCCGGAGAACAAGTGCGCTCACTGGGTGCAAAATTTTTGGAAGTGGACCTGGGCGGAATCAAAACTGAAGATGCGGGTGGCTATGCCGTTGAATTGTCTGAAGAGGCAATGCAGCGTGGACGAGATTTGATTGCCGAGCACGCGAAGACGGCGGACGTGGTGATTACAACTGCCCAGGTCCCCGGTCGTCGCGCGCCGCTGTTAGTTACTGAAGTAGCGGTGAATGGAATGAAGCGCGGCTCGGTAATCATCGATCTTGCGGGCGCAACCGGCGGCAACTGCGCGCTCAGCAAAGCGGATGAAGTAGTCGAGGTTGCGGGTGTGACTATTTTCGCTCCGACCAATCTGCCGGCAACAGTTCCCGTTCACGCGAGCCAGCTCTATTCGCGAAACGTCACTGCTTTTCTCGGCCTGCTGATCAAAGACGGCGAATTGAACATCGACATGAACGATGATGTGGTTGGTCCATCGTGTGTAACGCACGCAGGGCAAGTTGTGAACAGCCGGGTCGCTTCGGTGTTCGGTCAAGCTAAGATATAGTCTAATGTCGTGTTATATGTGACACTAAATTTAGAGCGAAAGAGGAAGTTAGTTATGTCATTTAATCTTTCTGAGGACATTCGATCAGTAACCGACCTGAAGCGGCATACTCGCGAGATTTTGCTGCAAATTCACAAATCAGGGCGCCCTGTGGTTTTGACTGTAAATGGCAGGGCCGATGCAGTGCTAATGGACGCGAAGACTTACGAAAAGCACCTGAGGGCTTTCAATTTGGCCAGACTTTTGTCTGAGGGTGAAGAGGATATCGCGGCCGGCCGGGTGCGAAGTGCCCGTTCAGTTCTGAGGGAGTTTAAGAATGCCCGCAAGATTCAGCGTTAGCTTTTCACGAAAAGCGGAGCAGGATCTTGAAGAGATTTGGAGCTTTATCGCCGCTGATAGCCCGGACAACGCGACCAGGTTCATTCTTCAACTGGAAGCGCAACTTGAACGTCTTGGACGCCTTCCTGAGAGATGCCCGCTGATTCCGGAGAACGAGTTGTTGCGCGGGAAATACAGACATTTGATTTATGGAGATTACCGAACCGTCTTCCGCATTGCGAGTAAAACGGTTTTCATAGTCAGAATAATCAACTCGACGCGCTTACTCGACACGTCAATGATTTGATGATCATCCCGGCATAACAATTCAACTGGAGACATTGCATGACCTCAACTGTGTTAATCACGTCGCTCTACGTTTTCGCCCTGGCGGCATTTCTCGGTTACCAGGTGATCTCGCGCGTGCCGCCGCTGTTGCACACGCCGCTGATGTCGGCGACGAATGCGATTTCGGGAATCTCTTTGGTGGGTTCAATCGTAACCGCGGGCGCGCACTACAACACGGTCAGCACGATCCTTGGTTTCACCGCAGTGTTTTGTTCGACAACAAATGTGGTTGGTGGATTTGTGATCACGGATCGCATGCTGAGGATGTTCAAGCGCAAGCCGACGCCGAGCAAACAGCAAACAGCAAACAGCAAACAGTAAGCAGCAAAGAGCAAGACCAAAGACCCAGGACCAAAGGCCAAGTACAAAGCTCAAAGCACCAAGTTCAAAAACAGTGCGCACCTACTTCATCGAACTAAGCTATCTGCTGGCCTCCATCCTTTTCATCCTCGGCCTCAAGGGATTGAGCCATCCGGAATCTGCCAAGCGCGGCATGCATTTGGCGGAGTTTGGCATGTTGATGGCGATCATCGGCACGCTGATGCATTACGAGATCGTCACCTTCACCTGGATCATCACCGGTCTGGTGTTGGGCTCGTTGGTTGGTTTGGCCATGGGTCTTTGGGTGCCGATGACGGCGATGCCGCAACGAACGGCGCTGTCGCACGCCTTCGGCGCTTTCGCCGCCGCGCTGGTGGGAATTTCCGAGTTCTATCGTCACGGTGGTCATCTTGAAACGATAACGATGGCGGCGCTTGGCTTTGAAGTAATGCTGGGCGCGCTGACGACGACCGGAAGTCTTTTGGCTTTTGCAAAGTTGCAGGGGCTGGTGCGCGGCACGCCGGTGACTTACAAGGGACAGAACATTTTCAATATGGCCCTGCTGGCGACCACGATTGGAATTTTTGTCTACTTAATCTTCGTGCCGGGGTCGATGCCGCTGTTCTTTACGATGGTGGGGCTGGCTTTCGTTTTCGGACTCCTGCTGGTAATGCCAATTGGCGCGGCAGACATGCCGGTGGTCATGTCGCTGCTGAATTCTTATGCAGGTCTCGCATCGGCGGCGACTGGCTTCGTTTTATCAAACAACGTTTTGATTATTGCCGGCACGCTCGATGGTTTCTCTGGATTCATACTTTCGATCTTAATGTGCCGGGCGATGAATCGTTCGATGACCAACGTGCTGTTTGGCGCCTTCGGCAGTGCTGCCACTACCGCAACTGCCGGCGAGCAAACCGGGACCATGCGCGAAGTAAGCATGGAAGACATTGCCACACAGATGGCCTATGCAAAGCAGGTAGTGTTTGTTCCCGGCTATGGAATGGCGACCGCGCAAGCGCAACATGCGGTCCGCGAATTGGCAGACACGCTCGAGAAGCGCGGCGTCACAGTCAAATATGGAATTCATCCGGTTGCCGGCCGCATGCCCGGTCACATGAACGTGTTGCTTGCCGAAGCAAATGTTCCTTACTCGTCGCTTTATGAATTGGAACAGATCAATCCAGAGTTTCCGCAAACCGACGTCGCCGTTGTGATTGGCGCGAATGATGTGGTCAATCCTGATGCGCGCGACAACCCCGGCAGTCCCATTGCGGGAATGCCAATACTTGAAGTGGATCGCGCAAAGTCAGTGGTGGTATTGAAACGCGGACAGGGCAAAGGCTTTTCCGGTCTGGAGAACCCGTTGTTCTTCAAACCGGTAACCGGCATGCTCTATGGCGACGCCAAGGAAACTCTCACGCGGCTGATCCAGGCAGTGCAGCAGGCATAAACCTTGCCTAACGCTGCTGCGTATTAAGGCCCTCAAATTTAATTCGTTTACCGAAATCATTAGGAGAAGAGATGCGAAGATTACTGTCAGCAATTGTTCTAGCAAGTGTTCTCGTTACTGGCTTCCCCGCGGCGGGAAACTTTTCGTCAGCGCTGGCTCAGCGCAAAGTCAGCAAGACCGCGAAAGCCGCCCCAGCTTCTGTGGCCTCGCAAAGAGGCGCTGATACCATCAACGCAGCTGAATTGAAAGACTATCTTTCCTTTATCGCTGCGGATGAGATGGAAGGCCGCGACACGCCTTCGCGAGGACTAGACACAACCGCAAAGTTTCTGGCGATGAATTTATCGCGCTGGGGATTCAAACCGGCGGGTGACGATGGCACGTTCTTTCAAAAGATTGCTTTGCGGCGCGACTACCTGGAAAAAGCCGAAACCAGAGTGCAGCTCAACGGTCAAACTTTAAGTCTGGGCGACGACTACATTCCTTATTCTCGTGCCGCCAACGTTTCTGCCTCGCTCGTCTTCGCTGGCAGCGGCTGGTTTGTTAAGTCGAAAAGTATCGATGCGTATAAAGGAATCGACGCGAAAGGGAAAATCGCCATCGTTTTTTCACCGCCGGACGGATTGCCGCGTGGTCTCACGCGCGCAGACCTGACCGGCAAGCGCGGCGAAGACTATATGACTGCAAGCGAGTATGCGCAGAAACAAGGCGCGGTGGGGCTGGTGGTCATTCCCGATTTTCAATATTTGGCAAACTGGGATCGCAATCGAAGTCGACTGACTGAACGAGGTATTACGAGAGTCGAGAAGTTTCAAACTTCTACCGGCGCCGTCTCTGGTAATCCGTTAGTAAACCCAGTGCTGTTGCCCGAGATCGTAGCAGCGCCGCGGCTGGCGAATGCTTTGTTCCAGGGCGAAAGGCAAAGTGCTAATGCAATCTTCGAATCAATCTATTCAGGCAAGGATCCTGATTCTTTTGAGCTGAATCCGGAGAAGCAACTCTCCCTGACCATCAAGACAAAATCCGAGACGCTGGCGACACAAAATGTGGTGGCCGTGTTTGAAGGCAGCGATCCTGTTTTGAAAGATGAGTACGTTGCGTTAGGCGCGCATTACGATCACATTGGTATCGGGGTGCCAGTGAATGGTGATGCAATTTACAACGGCGCCGACGACGACGGCTCAGGCACAACTGCGCTGTTGGCGATGGCCGAGGCGCTGGCAAAAGCGCCAAAGCGGCCGAAACGCTCGGTGCTCTTTGTATGGCATGCCGGCGAGGAAAAAGGTTTGTGGGGCTCGCGTTATTTCACCGAGAATCCGACCATTCCGCTTGAGAAGATCGTGACGCAAATCAACATCGATATGATCGGGCGTAGTAAAAAGGAAGGCGACACGAATGCTCGCAACGCAAACCTGTCCGGTCCAAACGAAGTTTATGTGATTGGCTCAAAGATGATGAGCACTGAGTTGGGCGAGCTGACGGAAACGGTTAACAAGGACTATTTGAATATTGCTTTCAACTATCGCTATGACGACCCAACGGATTCCAATCGCTTTTTCTTCCGCAGCGATCACTATAACTACGCCAAGAAAGGCATTCCGATCGTCTTCTTTTTTGACGGCGAACACGAAGACTATCACCGCCCCGGCGATGAAGTGCAAAAGATCGATTTTCCTAAGATGGAGAAGATCACGCGCACGGTTTACATGTTGCTGTGGGAAGTGGCCAATCGCGCGACGCGGCCAAGAGTTGATAAGCAGTTGCCGGCGCAGTTGAGTGGTGGCTGAGGTGAGAAGAGAACAGATTTTCCATTTTTCATTTGCCATTTGGTTTACCAGTGAAGTAATGGTGCCGCGACGGAAAGAAGAGGCATAGAAGGAAAATCATGATTTCCACCAATGGAAAATGAAAAATGAAAAATGAGAAATGGAAAATATTTTATTAGCCGCTAGCCCTTGCCTCTAGTTGCCCCGTTCGGCAACCAGCCGCCGGTAGGCTTCAGCGCGTGAGAGTCCCAACTCCCGCGCTGCTTTTTTGAGAGCCGCGCGATGGTCCATGCCTTCCGCTTCAAAAGCGTCCACAAGCGCAGCAATATTGGGTACCTTGCCAGCGTTTTTCAGTTCACTTTCAATCGACGTGCGATCGATAAGCAACACAATTTCCCCGCGCGCTTTCTCCTCTGAACCGAACCGCTCGGCTAACTTACTCAAACGCCCGCGCACGATCTCTTCATGAATTTTAGTCAACTCGCGTGCGACCACTGCATTGCGCTCACCGAGAATTTCGCGAGCATCGCTTAGCGTGGCCGCGATACGATGCGGTGCTTCGTAAAAAATCAGGGTGGCGGGAATGTCGCGCAGCTTAGCCAGGCGCGCACGCCGCTCTCCCGCGCGCGCCGGCAGAAAGCCCGCAAAAAAGAATTCGTCGGTCGGCAATCCCGAGGCCACCAGCGCCGCAATCAAGGCAGTCGGTCCCGGTAATGCAACCACCGGTATGTCTTGTGCGCCTGCCTCACTGACCAGGCGAAAGCCGGGATCGCTGATGCTCGGCGTGCCGGCATCGGAAACAATCGCCACGTTCGCACCCGCTGCGAGAGCTTTTAGCAATTCAACTGTGCGTTCGCGCTCGTTGTGATCGTGATAGCTGATAGTTTTGCGTATAATGCCATAGTGGCTCAGTAGTTTTCTGGTGTGCCGCGTATCTTCGCAGGCAATGATGTCAACTTCGCGCAGCACCTTGAGCGCGCGATGCGTGATGTCTTCCAGATTGCCAATTGGCGTGGCGACGACGTAAAGCGTTCCCGGCATGTCATTATTCTGTCATCAAGGGAGAACAACCGAAAGTGAGCAACGCGGCAAGACAAAGTCAGAACCCGGAGCGGTAGCGATGGGGTGTCGGTCTAAACAACCTGGTTTTCTTGCTGCGACAGACCCGGTCGCTACCGCTTCCGGTTCCGTATTTGTGTTGGCTAACAAGTGTGGTCATCTAAAGCTTTCGTCAACGCGCGAACTGTCGAGCAGAATTGCAATGTGCTGTCTGCGCGGCCAGCCGACTTCAACCAGCAACTGTCTGATCCCATTTTCAAGTTTCAAAAGTTTGCCTACCAGCCCGGCGCTCCCAACCGTGAACTGATAATTGTCGTCGTTCGATATCTGAAGTGAGGCGCCGGCTCGATTCATTTCGCCGGCGACGTTTCGAAACGTTGCCAGCAACCAATCGCACGCCGTCTTACGTAGCAGATCGTTCGATCGGCGCAGGGCGAGATATTCAGAGATATCGGCACGACCAGCGGCACGGGCCTGCGCTTCGGCCTCGGCCAGCGCAGCGGCCCAGGTCTCATCCAGTTCATCCACTTTTTGTTTGGCAGCTTCGCTATCGGACATAAGATTTGCAGCCTTGCCCTGCTCGCTGGCAAAAGCAGGCGATGTTATCATGGCTCTTCATAACGTCTTACATTGCTAACAGCGGTATTGCCGCTCGGCGTGCTCCCCGACAGTTACAATTCTTCCGGATACAAATTAACGTTCCATGAAACTACCACTCTATCGTAAGACCGCGCTGTTGTTTGTTGGTTGCAGCGCGGTTGCACTGTTACTTGTCTTTGCTGTGACCCAACGGGCGCAGACTGACGTTCAAATGCCGTCGCGCATGGGACATATTAACGACTTTGCGCACGCGATTGATGACGCTACGCGGCAGCAACTGGAAAACACACTTGAGAACTTAAAACAGAAAACCGGCATTCAGTTTGACGTCGCCACCGTCGAGACAACCGGCGGACAAGACATTTTCGATTTCTCGCAACAACTGGCGCAGAGTTGGAATGTAGTTGGTCGCAGTTCGACTGGCAAGAGTCTGCTGCTGGTCTTGTCCGTCAACGACAAGACTTCGTTCACGCATTTTAGCAAGGAGGCGCAGCGAGAGTTGCCCGAGGGCGTGCTCGGCGAAATCAGTCAACGACTGCGTGGTTATCTCAACTCCGGACGCGCTGCCGCCGGCGTCACTGATGCCGTCGACTATTTTGTTGGTTCGGTCGCGCGCAGTCGCGGGTTTAATGTCGAGGATTTGAACGCACCGGTTGCAGCCGCAACTGTGAGCCCTGCTGCGAACGAGCCAACGCCAGACACAGCAGCGTCGCCCCAGGTTTCTCCGGAAGCAGTTGCAGTTGTTACTTCCCGAGACATCCCCGCTGCTCAGCCAATCGTTAAGCCGGCAGCGAGCCGTGCGAATGACGAAAGTGAAGCAGAAGAAGTCGAACTGACGCTCACATTGCCTGTTTCAGCTCGCGTGGCCGCATTAAGAAAGTTTATCGACGCACATCCTGATTCAAGCGCGAAACCGCGCGCGTTGGAATTACTGGTCAGCTCGCACGCGGCATTTGGCGACGAACTATTGAAGAAGGGCGACAGCGCCGGCGGCATCGAACAATTGCTGCTTGCAATCAGTGAAGCGCCGCCGGCTCCCTCCGACAAATTGTTTGCGGGAGTCATTTCGCAAATTCCCTTGAATCTTTATCTGCGTCGGGAGCGTGCCGCAGCTGACACCGCGGCGCGAAATATTATTGCGAAGTTTGGCGCCGACCCCAAAAAACTGCTCGCGGTTGCAGCGTTCTACGTTGCCATTGAGCGCGGCGCTGAAGCCTGGCAAATTGCGACGCAGGCCACGAAGCTGGCGCCCGATCTCGCGGAGGCCCATCAAATGTTGGGATTGGCCCTGCACGTTTCATTTCGTTTGGACGAAGCTGCCGCAGAATACAAGCGAGCGCTCGAGCTCGATCCGAAATCAAAGACAGCGCGCCGCGGCCTGGCTGATCTACGGCGCGCTTTTGGCAAAGATGAAGAAGCGCTGGCGCTTTATCGCGAGCAACTCGCTGCCGACCCTGCCGATAAGGGCGCGCGTGCCGGCATCGTGATCTCGCTCCTGGACCTCGGCCGCACTGATGAAGCCAAAACGGAACTGGAAGCTGGGTTGCAGGCTGATCCGAAAAACCTGCCACTGCTTTCTTCAGCGGCCTATTGGTTTGCTGCGCACAAGGAAAGTGACCTGGCCCTCGGTTTGGGAAACAGAGCAGTTGAAATCGAACCGCGTTACACCTGGTCGCATGTTGCGGTTGCTCGAGCGCTGATAGCGCAGCGCAACCCGCTGGCGGCCGAAGGGGTGATCCGCTTCGCGCGACAGTATGGAAAGTTTCCGACGCTCGATTATGAATTGGCGAATGCGCTGGCCTCGGCCGGGCTTTACGATGAAGCAGCCGAAGTTCTGACGCAAACGTTTCGCTTCAATAACGACAAAATCGAAACACAACTGGGCGGCCGGGTAACGGCGCAAGCTGCGAACTTCATCGAACTGCTCGCACCCGAGCGGCAGGCAAGTCTATTTCAGTTGACAGCGGCTGATTCGGAAGGCAGCACCAAAGTTCTTAAGGACTTGCTGGTGCTTGCGACTGCACTCAATTCGGCAGCGGAAACGATTAACGAACCAGCAGCCGTGGCCGCGGCGAAAGAGTTTGCTTCCGGGACTGACGCGTCACTCGGGCATCGCAAGCTTTATGCAGCGAGTAAATTGCTGCAAAAGGGAATTGGTTTTCAGACGGCTTATGAACTCGCTGAAGCGGCGCGCACCAGCGCTGACGCCGCGTTGACCGTGCCGGCAGTAACACTTGCGGTGCAGGCGGATGAATATCGTGAGATTCGCGCGCGGGCCATCGCCTCCGGCGGCACATCCGAAATAATAGAAGCTCCGCCAAATATTTTGTCCAATATTTTGCGCGGCCACATTGAAGATACCTCGGGTTGGGCGCTTTTCAATTTGGATAAGCCTGACGAAGCGGTGGACCACCTCAGTCGCGCGGTCAATATTTTCCCTGCGGGGACGCCGGGCCTGCGCGTATCGTTATGGCATCTTGGCGCCGCTCTCGAACGACAGGGGAAGAATGAAGAAGCGATCTCTGCTTACATAAAGAGCTACAACGCGGGCGTGCCCGATCCGTTGCGTCGCGCCATCATTGAAAAACTCTACCGCCGAGTCAATGGTTCGCTGGAAGGATTGGATGGACGAATTGGAGAAACAAGCACTGTGGCGGTTAGCGAGACAGCGCCAGCGCGGAACGAAACAAATGCAACGACTCCTGCCGCGGCGCCAGAGAAAGCTACGAACAATGCGCAGCCAACGATAAGCGAGCCGGCGCCGGCACCATCGGCTTCGCCCGAGGTGATAACACCGGCTCCTTCTCCTGAAGTTGCAACTTCGTCGCCGTCACCGACGCCCTCTACGGAAGTAATAACAGCAACGCCGACGCCGTCACCGACGCCTTCACCTAGAGTAATGACAACGACGCCGACACCTTCACCTGAAGTGATAACAGCAACGCCGACGCCGTCACCGACGCCTTCACCTGGAGTAATGACAACGACGCCGACGCCTTCACCTGAAGTGATAACATCAACGCCGACGCCGTCACCGACGCCCTCTACGGAAGTAATAACAGCAACGCCATCGCCTTCGCCTCAGGTGAAAGAAGAGTCCCAGCCATCCCCAACACCAACTCCTGAACCTGCTGCCGCTCCAACCCCGACGCCAGTTCCTGAAACAACGCCTACCACCACGCCAAGTCCGGAAACAAAACCAGTGGAAACTCCGGCAACAACGCCTGTAACTTTCACCGTGAGCGGCTTAGTGAAAGATGCCAGCAATAATGCGCTCGTGAATGTCGTAGTCGTATTAATCAGCTCACAAGGAACGGTGCTGACAACGACCACCGACGAACTCGGCAATTACTCGTTCACTGTCGCGCCCTCCGATCGCGGTTACAGAATTATTCCGTCGCGCGATGGCTTCACGTTTGAACCAGTGGACAAACTATTGCCGTCGGTCAGCGGCGACGTTAGAGAACTAAATTTCATCGGCACACCGGCTCCTAAGCCATAATTCAGGACAACAAAAAAACGCGAGCATTGTTCACTGGGTGTCGCAGAATTCGGGCAGCCTGCACGCAATGCTCGTTGGTTCTGGCTAATCGCTAATCGCGGGAAGCTTTGCACAAAAAACTATTCCCGTAATGCGAGATGCGACCAGAAAGCATCGTCGACCCACGATGCAAATAGACTTAGTAGGCAAACCAATGACCCTATCGAGGGTTCTGATTTCGCGCTATCGCGTTTACCACTTTTGGTGCAAAGCCAATCCCGGATGCGAAAATCGCTCTAGTTTCCTCCGCCGCTCACCGGCTTTCCATCGGCATCATAAACTTCCACTGTTCCGTACTTGGCAAGAATAGCGCGCGTCTTTGAGGCATCGCCGACGGCCACGATTTGTATGTGGTCCAGGTCCACATATTTTTGCGCGACTCGCTGCACATCAGCCGCGGTAACGGCGGAAACTTTTTGCGGATAAGTGTCCCAGTAATCGTCAGGCAGGTTATAGAGTTTCTGCGTGACGATATTTTGCAGCAGCGCTTGTGGGTCTTCGAGCGACAACGCAAAGCTGCCAATAAGCGCGCGCTTGGCGTTTTCCAGTTCGGTTGTTTCAACCGGAACGCTGCGGATGCGTTTCAGCTCATACATGAATTCACGCATCGCGCCTTCGGTTACTTCAGTGCGCACTGAAGAGTTGGCCAGCCACGTGCCGGGATATTTTGAACTGCCAAACGAGCTGTAAGCGCCGTAGGTGTAACCATGATCTTCGCGCAGATTCAGAAACAACCGCGCGGCCGAGTCGCCGCCGACTACCTTGTTCATCACCAGCAAAGAAAAATAATCAGGATCGGTTCGTTGGATGGCGAGATTTCCGAGTTGCAAAACCGTCTGCACCGATCCGGGCCGATCGATCAGATAGATGCGCGCGTCAGGCTGGGCCTGGACTGCAGGAATCGCGGCCTGCGCAACATCGCCTTTTTGCCAGTCGCCAAAGGCGCGTTCGATTTTCGGCAGCACGTCTTTCAACTTTACATCGCCGACAATGGTCAGCATGGCATTGTTTGGCCGGTAATGAGTTGAATGAAACTGTGCCAGGTCTGCTGCAGTGGTCCGGCGCAATGATTCAGGCGGCGCGGTGACAAGCGCAGCGGGATGATTACCGTAGATAGCGCGATTGAATCTTTCCTGCGCGAGGTACGAAGGATTGGCACGCAGGAACTGCAAGCCCGCCAGCGTGCGACTCTTAAACTTTTCCAATTCTTCGCCCGGAAATTTTGGGTTGCGAACGACGTCAGAAAAAATATCCAGTAGTTGATCGAGGTTTTCGACCAGACCCGAAGCCGTCACCGTTGAGGTGAACGACGCCAGCGATGCGCTGGCGCCGAGCGTCGAGCCAAGCGAATCAACCTGCTCAGAAATCTCTTTGCTGCTTCGCTTCGCCGTTCCTTCGCGCAGCAATGAAGCCGTGAAGGAAGCAAGACCGCGCCGGTCTGCCGGGTCGGAAAGACCGCCGCTGAGGATCACCATCTGCATGGAAAACAACGGCACCCTGTGGTTTTCCAGCACCAGCACGCGCAGGCCATTTTTCAGCGTCGTTTCCTTTGCTTTAGGCAGCTTTACCTTTAGCAGTTCTTTGCTGACCGGCGCTTTGTTTTTCAGCACCGTGGATTTTCTCGGCTGGCCCAGGTCTTGTTGCGGACTCGTTCGTTCCTGCGCGAAAGCAGCAAAAGCAACAACCGCCAGAACGATCGAGGCGGCCAACGTTTTCTTGGTGGTGTGATTTATCATGGCTTTGTCTTCCTCTTACTGTCCGGCCTTCCCAGCGCCACGAGCGGCCGGAGTCGTAATCACGACCACGCGGTTTTCTTTGCTGAAATATGTGTTGGCAACTCGTTGCACGTCGGCTTTAGTGACGGCGCTGACTTTATCGAGACGCGTATTGATCAAGCCCGGCTCGTTGTAGTAAACGGCGTACTGGCCAATCGTGATTGCGCTCGATAATGACCGTTGCGCGTTTTGCATAAAGCTGCGCCGCGTCGCGCTCTTTGCCTTTTGCAGTTCCCAATCAGCAATCGACTCTTTCTGCAGGCGTCCGATTTCTTCATAGATTGCCGCTTCCACCACCTCTGGTTTCACGCCAGGCCGCAGCGTGGCAGTAATGTAGAAGGCGCCGGGCCCGCGACTCTCGGCATTGAATCCGCCGATGCTGGTTACCAGCTCCTTCTCACGCACCAGCTTTTGGTAAAGACGCGAACTTTGTCCTCCCTGAAGCGCGGCAGACAAAACTTGCAGCGCATAAAAGTCGGGAGTGTTGCCGGGAACAGTCTTATAAGCAATCGCTACCTGCGTTGCGCGCGCGAGTTGATCGCTGAGTGTGGCGCGCCGCTCTTTCGTTGGCGCGGGCTCTGTCTGGTCCACCGGTGGCGGGTTGGGCTGGCGCGGAATGCTTTCGAAATATTTACGAACCTTTGCCAGCGCGTCGTTGGTTTTGAAATCACCCACTATTACCAACACCGCGTTGTTGGGCGCGTAATAAATGCGGAAGAAATCTTTGATGTCGTCAACCGAAGCAGCATTCAAATCTTCCATCGAGCCGATCACGGAATGCTTGTAAGCGAAGTTGTCGTAGATCAGCTCCTGCTGTAGTTCACCGCTTTTGCCATATGGTTGATTGTCTACTCGCTGGCGCCGCTCTTCCTGCACGTTATGCCTCTCGTTGTCGAGATTGTCTTTGGTCACCGCGAGGCTGCGCATGCGATCGCTTTCCAGAAATAGCGCCAGCTCGAGTTGGTTTGCCGGCAGGGCTTCGAAATAGTTGGTGCGATCCTCGCTGGTGGACGCATCGTCGCTGCCGCCGTTGTTTCGGACGAGCACCGGATGCTCGCCGGCCCCGACGTTTTCAGAACCCTTGAACATCATGTGCTCGAAGAGATGTGCGTACCCGGTCTTGCCTTTGTGCTCATCACGCGAGCCGACGTTGTAGGTCACCGCCGTCGAAACGACGGGCGCGGTGTGGTCTTCAACCGTGATTACACGCAGGCCATTCTTGAGCGTCGTTTCCTTGTAGTTAACTCTTACGTTGCGCGTTTGCGCCGGCATCTGTTGCGCCAGTGCCAGGCAAACCACAAGCATCAGCGCAAGCTTGAGGGCGTGTCTCATCGAGTAACTCCTTTTTATCTACAAAAACTGGAAGGAGCCGACTTTATTTGGTCAATTCGGAGCCTGTCAAGTCGCCCCTTCTCTGTCTACCGATGACCAGTCGGTACTTTTCTGCCTTGAACAGCGGAATCATCCAGCCAACCGCCTGCAACTTCCCGCCATCCAAAGTCCCGACGCAGAAAGCTTCGCTTAGTTCCGGATCCCGCTGGCTAAAGTACCCGTCCGGACGCCCGAAAAAAGAGAGCCATGCTGCTGTGCTGTCAGAAGACCGCGGCTGTATAATTCGAACAACCAGCCGAACCAAAAAGCAGAGACGACAATGAAGATATTCAGGTCCATCTTTCTCCAGTTCTTTCTACCAATGTCTGCGGTTCTTGTTTTTGCTTCCGTCGCCAGCCCACAGCAACCCGCGCCGCAGCAAGCCGCCAGCCGTTTTGATATTACGAACTACCGCGTTGAGGCCCAGCTAATTCCGGATCAACACATGTTGCGTGCCGGCGCCGACATCACTCTGATTCCGCTGGACGCCACGCGCTCTCTCGTTTTCGAACTGAACGGCTCGTTAAAGGTGGAAAGCATCGATCGCAGCGGGCGAGCGCTGACTTACGTCCAGGATGCGGTCGGGGTGGGCTCGCTTGGACCAAGCGTGCGCGTGGACCTGGGACAAGTGGTCCCGGCAAATCAACCGATCACTTTGCGTTTTCGCTGGAGCGGAGCGCTGTTGTCGCCAGAGGGCGGACCGTTGGCTACCAAGCGCCTCGCTTATGTAGGCCCCGAAGGTTCTTACTTGATGTACGCGTCGCGCTGGTTTCCCTTTCACGACTATGCGGCTGACCGCGCCACTTCCGACATTACTTTGATCGTCCCCACCGGCTTGCAAGTCGCAGGCACCAGCGACGACGCAGTAACCGCACAGCCTTCGCCGAAGGAAGGTGCAACTCGATATCGCTTCGTTCATCGCCAGCCGGTGCTGATTGGAAACTTTGCGGCCGGGCAATACATCAATCGCAATCTGCGCTTTGGTAATTACGAAATTCAGTTCTATGCCAAGCCGGGCAGCGAAGGCCGCATTAATGGTTATGCCGAATTGATGGGCCAGGTGTTGGAGTTTTACTCAAAACAATATGGCACGCCACTGTTTGGCAATCGCCTGGTAGTGGCGCAGGTTGATGATGAAAGTTTGGACACATACTCGGGTCCGGGAATTATTTTTCTTGCCTCAAAACTGTTCGACTCGTCGCGGCCATTGCCGGAAGAAAGACTGCAGCGCGAAGTCGCATATCAATGGTGGGGCCAGACGGTAGGCTTAAAGTCGTTTGACGACTCCTGGATCTCGCAGGGGCTGGCTGAGTGGAGCTCCTTCGCCTTTCGTGAAACAACCTTGACTGGTGGCGCGCTCGAGGCAGCGCAACGTGAACAGCAGGAACGCGCGCTGACTTTTGAGCAAACAGCTTCGATCGCGCGTGCGCCCAGCGCCCTGGACGATCAATCCGCCGCCTATCAATCGATTGTCTTTCACAAGGGCGCCATGGTCTTTCGCATGCTGCGCGAGACGTTGGGAAAAGAAAAGTTTGACCTGCTCTTGCGCAAATTCCTTGAAGAGAATCGTGGCAAGAATGCTTCCATCGACGACTTTGAGCACTTGACTACACAGGTGGCCGGTCAGAACATGCGCTATTTCTTTGCGCAGTGGGTTGAAGGCACCGGTGTTCCAGAGTTTACCGTTGACTACCAGATCATTCGCACGCGCGCGGGCAAATTCCGCACGCGCGGAACGGTCAAACAAACGTTGGAGACCCTGCGCATGCCGGTGCAGTTGCTGTTGCGCTCGGAAGGCGACAATCAAACAATCGTGACCACGATTGAAGGCCGCAGCGAGGATTTTGATTTCGAATCAAATGGCCAGCCGATTGAAGTCCTCGTAGATCCAAACTACAAGATCCTGCGCATGTCCGATGATTTGCGCATTTCCATTATTGCCAGGCGCGGCATTGAGCAGATGAAGGAAGGTCAATATGCGGAGGCGCAACAGCAGTTTGAGGCGGCGCTGAAATTGGACCGCTCGAATTCCTGGGTCTACTACAATCTCGGGCTGCTTTATCTGGAACAGCGCAATTGGCAGTTGGCGCTCGATAATTTTGAGGCCGCGCTAAATGGAACGATGAAGCCATCGTGGATTGAGGTGTGGGCCCACATCAAGAAGGGCAACGCGTACGACGCGAAGGGCGAACGCAATCGCGCCGTCGCCGAATACAAGAAGGCAGTGCAATCCGGAATTAATTACGACAACGCTATGGCGACGGCTAAGAAGTTTTTGGCCACGCCTTTTGATCCCAAGGCGGTGCAGTCAGCCGAATTGATGTCGCCGGGCAACTGAGTAAGCGAAATCAGAACCCTGATCGGACTATGAATTTATCTACTGGGTTTGTTTGCATTGTGGGCCGACGAATACAGAACCGGGAGCAGTAGCGAACGGGTCGGACTTACGATAAACAAAATCTCTATTTCACGGGTCTACAGGAAGGCTAACTTCCAATGACGTTGAACCCAACGTTTCGCAGACCCGGTCGCTACCGCTCCCGGTTCTGTATTCGTCGACCCACAACAAGATAGCATTCCGACACGACGATCCTATCTAGTCGCACTTCCATCTACGAAGGAGCTAATCATGAGCACTCCACAAAAGAAAGTGAATCCGATTCCCGCAGATTATCCGGGAATAACTCCATACCTGTCCGTCAAAGGCGCGGCGGACGCGATCGAGTTTTACAAGAAAGCATTCGGTGCCACCGAGATAATGCGCTTGCCCGGGCCCGACGGCACACTCGGCCACGCAGAAATCAAAATTGGCGACGCGCTGGTGATGCTTGCCGATGAATTCCCCGACTACGGCAACCTCAGCCCGAAAACTGGCGGCTCGGCAGTGCGCTTGCACATGTATGTTGCGGATGTTGACGCATTCTTTGAAAAAGCAATTGCTGCCGGCGCTAAGGTGTTAATTCCCATCGCCAATCAATTTTATGGCGATCGTTCGGGACGACTCGAAGATCCATTTGGCCACGTCTGGCTGGTCTCAACGCATGTGGAAGATGTGACGCCGGAAGAAATGCAGCGGCGCATGGAAGAGTATTCCTCAAAGAAGTAAATCGTAAATCGTGAATCGTAAATAGAAGAATCTCGGGTTAACCGGAGATTGGACCGATCCGCCGTTTACCATTTACGATTTACGATTCACGATTTACGGCATTCGGTACGTCAGCCAGAAATAAATAGCCTGGGCCACGCCGATAAAAAAGCCTATCACTGCCCCGAACAACTCAATTGTCTTCAGGTGATGTTGCGCCACAGACAACACCAACGCTTCCAGCTTTTCTATTGGATAGTCTGACACCTTCTTCCGCACCAGCCCACCCACATCAAACTCAGCTATCGCATTCGGCAAACGCTCGCGCGCTGCTGTTGTTATGCGTTCCACCAGCGCCGCGCTGGCACGCTTCATTGAATGCTCTGAAACGTGATCGCCCAACCTGCCTATCGGAGAAATCAGCAACCGCTCGATCTGCGAGCTGAGAATCAGGTTGATGGTCTGCGCCGTGTCGTCGCGTGATAACAGCCCAAGCAGGCTCTTTGTTAGAAATTCCTTAGCGCGGTCGATTGCGTTGGGATCCAGCTGGTCCAGTGCGGCGCCCAATGTTTGTGGCCGCAACCGCCCGAAAGCCTCGTTAACATAGTTCAAAACAGACTGCGACAACTCGTCGCTCTGGGCCATCTCCACGATGCGGTGTGTAATTTGACCTTTGATCGAATCAAACTTTGCCGACTCGATCTGGCCAATCAAAGCATTCAACGGTCGCGCCAGCACGTTGTCGATCGTGGCGTTGAGGAAGGCCTCGGCTTCCTGCTCAAACGCCGGCCCGCGCAGATATTCTTCGATGCGTTTGGGTAAAGTCTTGTTAACCAGCTCATCAACCTCGCGATGAATACGCTCGCGCGAGATGAAGATTTTTTTGATGAGCGAAAGCTGCTCGTAATAATCGTCGACTTCGCGTTTGATAAGCGCGCCGATTTGTTTGCGTGTGTTCTGGCTGGTGGCGATATCCGCGAGATGATGAACGATCGGCGGCACCTGACTGTCGATGCGCTCCTTCAGGAAGGCGACAGTTTCCGGAGTAAAAGTTTCTGCCAACGTCTCAGTGCTTTTCGCCAGATCGTCGAGACGTCCGGAAACAAAATCGCCAATCTTTTGTTCAAACCCTGCTTCATTGACCAGCCGATCAAAGCGTGCCCGGGCGAAGCCCGCAATTTCGCTAAACACATCTTCGCTAAAGGTGTTTTCAATTCGCCGTGCGAGTAATTCATCCAGCCGGGCGTCGACAAAACGTCCGATGGCCGCCGCGGTCTCTTCACTTTTCAGCATGGCGGCGATGTATTCGGCCAGCCGGTACTGCAACGCGGAGATGGTATCGAGTATGGGCGCGCGCACTTGCGACGGCAGCGCGTCGATGAATGAAGGATAAACTTTCGCCAGCAGCTCTCCGGTGTACACGCCGACAAAGTCCTCAACCTTGCGTGCAAAGAAACTGGTTTCAAACAACGCGTCAAAGACGGTTTCCTGCGAAACCAGTTCGTTGCCCACGGCGTTGCCAATCGACTGCGCCAGCTTTTCGCGGTGACGCGGGATCATGCCCTGCGGCCAGATAGTGACGCCGAAAATCTTTACCGGATGGTAAGGATGAAACAGCATCCAGATGGCCAGCCACGCCGCGCCATAGCCGTGAATGGTTGCAATCACGACGATGGCAATTGAGATTAGTAGTTTGAAAGTAAATGGATCCAAGGCGGGGTAAATCGTAAATGGTAAATGGTGAATAGTAAAACTGCGTAAATCGTGAATCGTAAATCGTGAATAGATAGGGCAAATCAGCCGCGGATGAACGCGGATAAAAACGGATCTGAAAAAGACAGAGAAAAACAGCCACAATCTAAACGAAGAATGGATCCCACACGAGAGGACTGGCGGTACGGCAGGCCGCCCTTTTTACCTTTTCAGATCCGTTTTTATCTGCGTTTATCCGCGGCTGATTTGCTCATCTATTTACGATTTACGATTCACTATTTACTTCTACGGGATAGCCGGCATTGATCCAGGCGGTGGTGCCGCCAGTAATATTCAGCAGGTTCGTGAAGCCATTTTGCTGGAGGATACTGCTGGCGGCACTTGAGCGAAAACCGCCGGCACAAATCACCGCAGTTGGTTTGGCGTGATCAAGCAATGGAGTTTCGATCGTAGCTGCGAGAGTGGAAAGTGGCGCATGAATCGCGCGCGGCACATGCCCGCTGGCGTATTCGGGCGGACGGCGCACGTCGACGATCTGTAACGGAGTTTGTTCTGCAATTAGCGTGTTCAATTCATCTACAGAGATTTGCGGCACTCTTGCCAGTTCAAACCCGGCGTGCTGCCACTCTTCCACGCCTCCTTCCAGATAGCCTTTCACATTCTCAATACCGACGCGCGCGAGGCGCATTTGCGCTTCTTCAACCTGTGCCTCCGCTTGCGCCACAATCACAATCGGCGCCGTCAACGGAATGAGCGAACCGGCCCAGATCGCAAACTGTCCGCCCAGACCAATGTTCAGCGAGCCGGGCACGTGACCCGCGCCAAACTCCGGGGCTGCACGCACGTCGAGGATGACGTAGCGCAAACTGTTAGTTTGCGACGTCAGCTCGCGAACTTGTTCCGGTGTTAACGGTTTCGGCTTGCTTAATTGACTTAAAGCCTCAGCGCCGGCTCGGTTTATTTCAGCGTCCCGGGGGAAATAAGCCGGCGCCTCAGGAAGTTCGGCGGTCATCATGCGCACAAATTCGTCTTTCGCCATGGGCTTGAGCGCATAATTAAACTTGCGCTGCTCGCCGATGGTTGACGATGTCTCCTTCGACATATTTTTACCGCACATCGAACCGGCGCCGTGTGCCGGATAGACTTCTACCTCGTCCGAAAGCTTCAACAATTTTTCGTGCAACGTCTCGTACATCATCCCGGCCATCATCTGCGGCGTGTAGCCTTTACCGCCGGCAAGATCAGGCCGCCCAATGTCGCCAATGAAAAGCGTGTCGCCGGTGAGGACCTTCTGCGGTTGATTGGAAACTTCGGTGTCGGTGACCAGAATGCAAATGCTCTCCGGCGTGTGGCCGGGAGTTTCCATAATTCGCAGCATGACTTTGCCGAGTTTGATCTCGTCGCCTTCTTTGACGGCGCGGTGCGGAAACGCCGCGCCGGCCGTTTTACTGAAAACAATCTCGGCGCCGGTGCGCGTCGATAGTTCGCGATGGCCACTGACAAAATCAGCGTGCAGGTGCGTTTCGATTATGTATTTGATTTTGAAACCGTGCGCGTCGGCTTCTTTGATGTACTCGTCTACATCGCGTTGCGGATCAACCACCGCAGCTTCGCCTGCCGAGCCGATCAGGTAGGAGGCGTGGGCCAGGCAAGCAAGATAAAATTGCTTGAAGTACATCACCGCTCCTCGATTCCTGAGCTTACACGAAAAGTATGGCCGTCGGGATGCCGGATGTGACATTCACGAACACCCCATGGTTCGTCAGTGGGCGGCATGGTTGCGATCAGGCCCTGGTCCAAAGCGAGTTGATACGTCGCATCAACCTCTGCCGGCGACGCCACCCACCAACTCATCCACACCCCACCAGTGTCATCGTCCCCAGCGTGCCGAGGCATCGGGCCGCCGCGCGATCCCTGGCCGTCCTGGCAAAGGAAGATTTCGCAATAACCACCGCACACGCCGCCAAAGGACGGCGGGTCGCCCCAATCCCAGCCTTTCTGCCAGCCAAGCTTCTCGAACCAGGCAAAGCTCTCTTCAATATTGGAAACGTTAAGAATGGGAGTAAGGCGATGCACCTTCATCGATTATTAATTCCCCCTTATCGTTCTTCTTCCGGCAGCCGGTACGCATCACGCGCCGGCTTCAAGGGCCGCAACATCCAGTAAGGCCTGCGTGTGCCGTCGGGCGAGTATTGATCAGCAGGCCGCGTCATTGCCAACCACTTCTTGTAAACCTCGCGCGACTTCTGCGTGTCGACGAATACATCACCGACGTTGTCGCCGTCTTTGGCACGCGTCACGCGCACTGCCTGATGCCAGCAGTGCATTCCCGAAATCGGATCGGGATGAACCGGGAACGTCATGTTCTGATGAACACCGACATCGCTCCACCAAATGCGCAGAGTATCAGGGTCACTCGATTCGTAGGGTTCGGCGCCTTTTTCGCGTTTAAGTCCCCATTCGGTTCCTTCATGATCAAGTTTCACCGTAGCCATCAACAGGCGTTGTCCCTGTTCACTCAATTTCCAACGTCCCATGTGATGCGAACAGGCAACAATGCCGGGACGAATGCCTTCCGTCACCCAGGCGCGCACCACGAAATAACCAATTTCAGTTTCGACGCGCAGCAGATCGCCTGTGCGCACGCCGAGTTTTTCCGCGTGGTTGGTATGAATCCAAAGCGGATTCGTGTGCGCAATTTCGTCGAGCCACTTGGCGTTGGCGCTGCGCGTGTGAATCTGGACGGGCAAGCGAAAGGTGGAGATCAGAATTGTTTCGTCCGCCGCGAGATTGTCTGGATGAACGTGGCTTTTTATATAACTGGGGATGGCATATTCACTCCATCCCCATTCTGCGAGTGTGCGTGAATAGAATTCCAGGCGACCACTCGGCGTGGGAAAACCGCGCTTGATCTCGCCATCCACTTGCACGCCGACCAGACGGCGGCCTTCATTGTCTCCGTCGGGACTGGGAACAGGAACAACGTTTGGCGAAGCGGGCTTTGCGGCGCGTGTGAAAACGCGACCGCGAGCATCCACACTGATGTCTTCCAGCTCTTCGCGAGGAACAATCTCTTCGTAAAGCGCGCCCACTTTGTTCTTAATTTCATAGGCGCCATAGCGGCGCATGAATTCCAGCGGCGTCAGATGTTCCGATGCAGCTTTGTCGGGCAAACCCGGCAGCGAGTTATCAAAAATCCATTCGTAGTATTCATCAACACTCAAACGCGCGCCCGGATTCTTTTTCGATTCTACATATTGTCGAATGCCGAGGGAGCCGTCCCTGTCAATACGCCAGGTAAGCTCCATCCAAAATTCATTTTCTTCCCAAACTTCGCCGGGATTAACCTGACGCGTGTCTTCGATGTTTTCGCCCTCGCGTTGCCGGTCCGCCTTTTTCACCGGCTGGCGAAAGCCGAGCCATTGCGCATCGTGTGTTTCATAAGAATGAATGTCATGTCGTTCCGAACCATGACCCATCGGCAAAACGTAGTCGGCAAAATACGAAGTTTCATTCCAGGTCGGCGTTAGCGCCACATAACAACCAACCAGATCGGGATCGGTCAGCATTTCGATCCACGAGAAGCCATCGGGATTTGTCCAGACGGGGTTATAGACGCGCGTGAAATAAACGTCGAGCTTAGCGCGCCCGTCTTTCAAAAAATGTGGCAGCAGGAAAGACATTTCGTGCATCGACAACGGATACTCGCGCGGCCACTGCGTTTCGTTCCACATCTGCGGATGCGGCGGCGTGTGAATTGGCTTTGGCACAAACTTGTTCCAGGCGTTGGGAAAGACGCCGCCTTCGGTAGCTACCGCGCCGAGCAACGCATTCAACATGAACACCGCACGTGCGACTGCCCAGCCCCCGCTGACTCCGGAAGAAACGCTGCGCCAGTTGTGACTGGAAAAACGCGTGCCGGCGGTGGCGATGAGTTTTGCAATCTCTTCAATTGTCTTGGCGTCGACGCCGGATTCCTGCGCGGCAAATTCGGAGGTGTATTCGGCGTAGAGCTGTTTTAGCTGATGTTCAAATTGTTCAAAGGTTGGCGGGGGCAAGCCACCCTTCCTAACCTGCGAATCAGCGTGAGAATCCTGGTGTTCTGTAACTTCTTCTGCAATGGTGGGCCTGAGTTCTGACGTCTGATCTCTGACTTCCGACCTCTGTTCCAAATATTCTTCCCAGTTCCACCAACGCTTTACAAACTCGCGGTTGTACAGATTGTTCTGAATCAGGTAATTCGCAATCGCCAACAACATCGCGCCCTCTGAACCGGGATAGGGCGCGACCCAGTAGTCGGCATGCGTGGCCGTGTGCGAAAGGCGCGTGTCGAACACGATCAACTTCGCGCCGTTCGCTTTGCCGTCGATAACGCGCTGAGCGTGTGGGTTGAAATAATGGCCGGACTCAAGATGCGCGCTGATGAGCAGAATGACTTTAGCGTTGGCATGATCGGGGCTGGGACGATCAAGTCCCATCCAGAGTTGATAACCCTCGCGACTGCCGGATGAACAGATATTTGTGTGCGAGTTGTGACCGTCAACGCCCCAGGCGGCGAGTATGCGTTCCGTGAAACCATCTTCACCCGGACGACCCACGTGATACATGATCTCGTTACGACGGTTTTCGACGATAGCTTTACGAATGCGTGAAGCAATATCGTCAAGCGCCGCGTCCCAGGTTGTCTGTTCCCACTTGCCTTCACCGCGCTTGCCGGCGCGCTTGAGCGGATAAAGAATGCGATCAGGATCGTGAATTTGATTAAGCGTGGCCGGACCTTTGGCGCAATTGCGACCGCGCGATCCGGGATGCTCGGGATTGCCTTCAAACTTCTGCACCTCGCCAGTGACTTTGTCGATGTAAGCAAGCAACCCACACGCCGACTCGCAGTTGAAGCAAGTGGTAGGAACTAAAGAGTAGTGCCGCTCTTTGCGTTTCGGCCACGCCTGCGAATCAAGCTCAGTCCAATCATCCCAGCGCTCCTTTGGCGGAAAGGCGGCGAGATGACTGCGGCTCGGCCCGGGATAGAAGGTCTCGCCACGAGCTTCGGTTTCCTCGCGCGAAACGATCATTCGTTGCTCTAAATCTTCCAAGCCCATCGTCCTAACCACGTTTTAACGAAGCATCCCGTCTTGCTATATCAAGTCTCAGAGAATTACCAGCCTCGTCGGATAGAACTTCTAAAGCGTCGCCGATGAGGTCAGTGATGAACCCTTTGCCACGTTTAGCCGCCTGTCCCCACGCCTCCCTCCTGCGTGGGGTGCCCTGGCATCATGATTTAAATGAATCGGGGTTGTCCTTTTGGAGCTCGTCCGCTTGAGCGCCAATATCATCGGCCTCTTTAGTAAGCTGGTCGACCTTCTCGTTGGTGGCGTTCACCCGGCTAATGAAACTCGCGCGACTCTCGCTGTCAAGCAAACCTTGCGGAAGGCCTTTTGCAGTCTCGACGATTTCCGCGCGCTTGTTGTATTCCTTCACCTTCAGGGCCAGGTATTCCTTGAATTTGTCCTTGATCTTCAGCTTACTGGCCTCTTCGTACTTTTTAGCTGCTTCCTTGCACTTGTCTTCGGCCTTGTCATAGGCCGCGATAACTTCCTTGGCAAGAGCGCGGGCCTCCGCTAGTTGGGCCACTTTTGTCTGAAGCATTGTTTGCTTCTTCTCCTCAGCGTCCGTGACATATTTCTTAGCCTCCTGCACAGCCGCGTTCCCTTCATTGACGAGTTTGTTGGCCTTCTCGGTCTCATCGCCCATACTACTGCAGGCTAAAACGGCCGCAACCAATAAGAGCATCGCCATGACTGCGCTCGAATGACCTTGGTTGTTCAATTTCATATTCATGCGCTGTTCTCCTGTTCCCATTCAGTCTTTGAGCTTCTTATGCGACTTCCCCCTACTCGTAATGCACTTGCACTCTAAAAGCCAATATTGCTTTGGGACGATTTCATCTGCGGCGACTCTTCGCGGAATCACGCCAGCGGCACTGACTGCCCGGCCTGCACGTAGGCATTCTCGAAAAGCATCATTCCAATCAAAGCTAGTGGCGCTCCCGCAATGGAAAGGGAAATATTCATGACGCCGAAAAGCGCGAGTGCGGGAAGTAAACCGCCAACCAGTGACAATACCATTCCCATCCAGAAATCACTTTTGTAACGGCCGCGCCACATCTCGAAAATCGCGAGACCCGCGTGCGCCGTCGCGTGCGTTAGTGAAACTTCACCCCAGACCATTAGCAAGTGAAGCAAGCTCGAAATAGCGACGGTCCAGATTAGGTAGAGAATTTCAGGACGTATTGTCTCGACGAAGCCAGCCGATGCGTACGATCCTTTCAGCCAGGCGAACAGCAGCAACAGCGCAGATGAACCCAGCAACAATGCCTGCACTAACAAGTGCGGCGGCAGCAGCGGATTTTGCCACATGTCGCGGGCCTTTGCCTGCGCGAAGAGATACGCCGTGTAAACCGCTGTCATCAGCGACAACGGAATTCCCGCAATCATCAGCCAGGTTTGAAAAGTCCGCGATCCAAACCAACTGGCAAAGAAATGCAACGCGAGCACCAAGGTGTACCCCGCAATGATGAATGCGCCCTTCACCAGCCAACTGCGCCACTGCGGCCTTGTGAAGATCAAATAGAAACGTTCAGGGCGTTCCAGATCCCAAATTAAGAGCCCACCTGTAATCGCCAGAAAAACTCCGGAAACAATCGGCGTCGCCCATAACCAGATTGAATTGTTTGGACTTAAGAAACCAAACAGCACGAGCAACGCAGCAACAAGATAGACACCGCTCGCAATCCCCTTGGTCCAGGTGTAAAGACTGACTTTCCAGTCCCAGGGAATCGCGTGTGCAACGTCGTAACTCAATAAAGCCGCCGCCGAGCTGTTGTTGTAGTTTGGATTACCGGAAACAACCTGCGATGAGTTTTCCTGTTGTTCGCTCCACATGAACAAGCCGCCATCAGGTCGGCGCGCGGCGAGTGGATCAAGCGTCGCCTGATGCGCGCCCTTGTAAAAGAGTTTCGGCAGCGTCTCTTTTTCCGGACGCCGCACCGCGACAGGCCCACGGTTGATGATTTGTGAAACGTACGACTCCGTGTCGTTCATGTCGCCAATTAGAATTGCTTGCGTGGGGCAGACGACGACGCATGCTGGTTCGAGTCCCACATCGATGCGGTGCGCGCAGAAGTTACATTTTTCTGCGGAGTGATCTTCCGGATTGATGAAGATGGCATCGTAAGGGCACGCTGCCATGCAAGCCTTGCAACCGATGCAGATCGATTTGTCGAAATCGACAATGCCGTCGGAGCGCTTGAACATCGCCGTCGTCGGGCAGGCGGTGACGCACGGCGCATGCGCGCATTGATTGCAGCGCGTGACCTGATGTGCGCGGCGCACTTGTGGAAACACACCAACATCGACGTGTTTCACATAAGTACGAGTGACCGATAGCGGCACTAGGTTCTCAGACTTGCAGGCAGTGGTGCACGCGTGACAGCCGATGCAACGCGTCTGATCGATCACCTTGGCCCACTTCACCGGTTGGTTTTGTGACTCTTCGCGCATCAATCTCGGGTTCGAAGCTTGCTGATGAGCGCGAACTATATCATGCAGTCTGACGTCTTGGCCGCGGATTTACGCGGATAAGCGCGGATAAAAACAGTATTCAAATTGAGAAGCTCAAACAAAAATTCAGAGCAAGATTCAAATTGACGCCCCGGCAGTTCTTAATAATCGTTTTTCAGATCCGCGGCTATCCGCGTTAATCCGCGGCCTAAAGTCGTTCTAAAATCGATTGACGTCGCAACATGGCAATCGCGGTATTGACAAAAGCGGGCGGGCATAAGAAATTAGCTGTGATTTATCGGGCTCACAGGCTTTTTGGAGGTTTGTCGATGCGTCTTCTTATTTCGTTCTTTGCTTTAAGTCTACTCGGTGCAGTCGCGCAAAGTGGCTGCAATTCTGCGGAACAGAAAAACAAAAGCGGTCCAATCGCAATTGCCTCACCGGCCCCGCCGGCGCCCAACGACGGTGCCCGCCGAATCACCACTACTGAGCTGCAGGACTTGCTTGCGAAAAACCAGGCCGTCGTGATCGATGTGCGCAACGAAGCTTCGTACAATTCTGGTCACATTCACGGCGCGAAGTTAATTCCGGAGGCCGACCTTCCCAATCATCTAAGCGAGCTGCCAAAGGACAAGCTCATTGTCACCTATTGTTCTTGACCAAGCGAACATACGTCCGCCCGTGCGGTGGTCGACCTCAAAGCAAAAGGAATAGATAACGCGGCTGCGCTGCTAGGTGGTTTTGCGGCCTGGCAAAATGCAGGGTTACCGGTTGATAAGAAGGAGTAGAAATCAGCAAGCAGAAGGCAGAAAGCAGAAGGCAGAAAGCAGTAGGCAGAAAGCAGTAGGCAGAAAGCAGAAGGCAGAAAGCAGTAGGCAGAAAGCAGTAGGCAGAAAGCAGTAGGCAGAAAGCAGTAGGCAGAAAGCAGTAGGCAGAAAGCAGTAGGCAGAAAGCGCCAAACTGATCGCAAAGAGTTTCCCTCGTACCTGATCCAAACAAATGCATTGTTCTAACTGTGGTTCCTACATTCCTCCCGGCGTGCGCTTCTGTTCAAACTGTGGCTCGCCGGCCGGCGATCCTGGCGATTCGGAAGTGACGCGCATTGCGCGCGTGCAAACTGGTCTACCGACCCAAGACGAATTAAACGAAGATCTCGAGCAAGTCATCTTCACCGTTCGCCCGACCATGATCTTCATCAAACTCGGCTACGCGCTGGCAGTGCTCGCTGCGTTTGCCGTGGTTCTCTTGTTAGCCTGGATCGATGTGCCGGCCCTTATTTCCGTCCCGCTCGCTCTCGCGCTGTTGCTCGTGCCCGCCTACTACCACCTCAGGCGCAACATGGTTCGCTTTACGCTGACCGACTCCAAACTCGAAATCGACACCGGCTTGATCGCGCGCACTACGCGCAACATTCCGCTCAGCAAGATTCAGGACGTCACGGTTTCAGCCAGCATTCCCCAACGCGTGCTCGGATTCGGAGATTTGATCGTGGACAACGCCAGCGAACTCGGGGGCACGACTATCCTGCATAACATCAGCAATCCCCGCCACTTTGCCGATCTGCTTTTGCGCCAACTGAGACGCTGGCATTAGACTTTCTTGCGGCATTACAACCGGTCCGCTTGCTGGAACATCTAGATAAAATCGGGTTCTAAACGAAGACTGCAATTATTCTTTTATGGTGCATCTTTCTTTCAGAACAGTGAGTTTGTTTGTCCTTGTTTTGTCCACAGCCGTCTGCTGTCTGGCCGGAGGCGGTGGCCAGGAAGACTACGCGAAAGTAGCGAAGAGTTTACCTGACAAGATTGGTGATTTTCGCGGTCGGGCGCCATCGATAGTCATTATCGACGCAGCAGCACCCGCGCTAATGCCTGACGTGCACAGGTTAACGCGAACATACGTCGCCGCGAATGGAAATAGTTTTGAAGTGGTACTCGCACGAACTCAAAACGACAGCAGCGCTTATGCCTTGTTAACAGCCTCAAAGCCCGACGGCAAGGAAGTCAAACTCGGCGGCATCGGCACCGCGAGTATCGTCGAGAGTGGGCGGATCGACTTTGTAAAAGGCAATACGTACTTACATTTGGTCAGCGTTTCGAAGAGTCTCGCTCCGGATGAATTACTCCAGCTGGCGAATGCTTTGGCCCAACAACTCGATAGTGGCGAAAACGATATTCCGGTCCTCATCAAACATCTGCCAGACTGGGAAACTGTTCAGCCCCAGGCCTCCTACGTTGTCAGCTCGCAGGGATTGAAGAATTTGTTGCCGCAACAACGGGCGTTGGATGTGATTTCATTTGCAGGCGGGGCAGAAGCGGCGATAGCGAATTATGACGCCGGCAAACTACTGATTATCGAATTCAATACCGCCAGGATAGCAAGTGATAACGACTGGAATATAAAAACCAAAATCAATGAACTGCGCGGTGCGGGCGAGGATGCTAACGCGCTGCCTTCCGCTTATCGCCGCGTGGGAAACTATTCAGTGTTCGTGTTTGGCGCGCCCAGCGAACCGGTCGCGAATGAATTAATCGATCAGGTCAAGTATCAGCAGGTGGTGCAGTGGCTCGGCGACGATCCTTATGCGTATGAGCGAGCGACGCGCGAGTTTACTGAGACGACATTGGGAGTCTTTGTCTCAGTAGTTAAAGCTTCAGGTCTGGCGTTGGTTACGTGTCTTGCCGTGGGTGGCTTTTTTGGTGCTCTATTGTTCAGCCGCAGACGCGCGCGGCAGCGAAACGTGGAAGCTTATAGTGATGCTGGCGGGATGTTACGTTTGAATCTTGATGAGATGACACCAGAGACAGATCCCGCGCGGCTGATTGGACCAGGCGTGCGCTAGTCTCGCACTTCCAACTTGCAATGAAGAAGCGCGGGACCGAATTCGACCCGCGCTTCCTTTTTATCCCCTAAACTCAAAAAAATAATGCGGGCTGCTGATCTTCCTGGGAGGCTCCCCCAAGCCCCTTCAGGACGGAAACCAGCAGCCTCGCAATGATTGCCCATCGACTGTGCGCCAGCGTTAACTCCGTTCCCCCGAAAGAGCCTCCGCCTGCTTTTCAATCATGAGAGGACGCCTCCCCCAAAAGCTTCCACTCACCACAATCTTTGAGCCTGACCCAATTTACCCTTTTACCCTTTCTTGTTTCGTTTCTCTTTTAGCAACGACTGTGCCAGCGAGTACCGTGCATACCGCGCGTTACGCTCGTCAGCTTTTTCCTTGAGAAAACGGCAGACCTACACTGGTTGGCCCGGGCTGAGCGTCCGCAAGGTTGCGTTGTCTCGTACATCTTCAATACATCGCGCACTTTCGCACGAACGAAAATCGCTCGCGGCAATGCGCCCCCCTCTTCGCTGGTCCACGAACAATTTAAGGAAGGGCGTTGACTAACGCCTCGATTTCTTCAGAGGTGTTGTAAAGATGAGGAGAGATGCGTAATCGGTCGCCACGCGGGGCGGTAATTATGTCTCTGTCTTTCAGATGGGAGTACAAGTTCATCGCGCTCAGGCCGCTTGTGTGTTGAATGCAGACGATCTGCGATTTTTCACCGCGCTCCCTCGAACTAATAATGCTATATGGCCTGTTGGCCAAACGTTCGCACAGATAGTCAGTGAGCGTTTCCAAATGAGCTTGTATGCGGCTGATTCCTGTGTCGTTGAGAAGTTTCAAGCTCTGCTCAAGCCCATGGATCAGCGCTGCTGGTCCAGTGCCTGTTTCCCATGAAAGCGTGCCGCGGTTCCAACCTTGCGAAAAGTTTCCGTAGTCGTCCGGGGCAGGAACACTGGTCCAGCCCACCAACGTCGGCTGAATCCGATCACGCGCGCGATCAGACAAATAAAGAAAGCCCACACCCTCGGGCGTCAATAACCACTTGTGACACGCGCCCGCCGCGGCGTCGACCAGCTCGGCTTGCACATCGATGGGAACCACACCCAATGCCTGAATAACGTCCACCACCAGCAGCGCGTCGTGAGCGCGAGCGGCACGGCCGAGACGTTCGAGGACGGCGCGGAAACCGGACGCGTACTGCACCTGGCTGATAGCGACCAGTCGGGTTTTCGCATCTATCAGCCCAATCAACTCGTTCAGATCGATCCTGCCGTCTCGCTCTTCGGCCATTCGCACCTCGACGCCGAACGCGTCGCGCAGCCGCAGCCAGGGATAGATGTTTGAAGGAAACTCGTTGCGGAAAGTCACTAAATTATCGTCCGGCTGCCAGCGCAAACCATTGGCAACAGTCGACAGGCCATCGGACGTGTTGCGCATGAATGCAACCTGCTCCGGACGAGCACCGAGCAACGTCGCCAGCAGTTCTCGCGTTCTATCTTTTGTCGCAATCCAACTGCGAAAGTTAACTGAGCCGTTTTGGGAAACGTCTGCCAACTGACTTTTAATAGCGGCGATGGTTACCGCGGGCGGCGGAGAAATGGCAGCGTGGTTCAGATAGTTAACGCGCTCGGTTACCGGAAACAGCGCGCGCAAAGTATTGTTCATGAGTCTACGACCACCCACGCGGCTGCCCGCGTGGGGACCCCGGTTATTTTGTGAAGGTTGAATCAGGGACGTAGGCGTGGCCGTACAGTTCTTTGTATAACCAACCCAGGACCCGCGCTTCGGCAGTGCAAAGTGTTTCGATCCAGCAATTGATTAAAAACTCCTCGCGGCCACGCGCTGAGGGAATCTTTTCGGCTTCGCCCACAACCGATTCGCCCGCCTGCAAATCGAGTTGATATGCGGTTGTGGCCGACTCGTTAGCTTTCGAAGCAGAATCGAGGGCATTAAGAAGCTGGCTGATCCAACTATGCAGCTCATGTTCTGTAGCATGTTCAGCCAGCGCCTGAATAATTCCGATGGCCAGACGATCCTCGGCGCGGTTGAAAGCGAAGACTTGTTCGCCCGCCGCCTGGCTATGCTGCTGTTTCCACTGAAAAACTTCTTCCACGTTACGGTGTTTGACGATTGCGACGCGCTGATCGAAATCCAGGAACCACTGAATAACATCGGGCACCGAATCCAGATCAAGTCTGCCGGCAGCATCACGGCCCAGGCTGGGCGGGCCGGCGGTCGCGCCTTCGCCATTGCCTGGAATTGCTTTTGAGACTTCAGTGCTGCTCATAGGAAAATCGTTAGCGATTCAGTGTCCCAGCGCGGTTTAGTTCAAAGCCCGCTCTGACTTCTCCGACCACGTCGCCGCGCCGGTTGAGCACCGGGAAAAACGCGTAACGCGCAACTGCCTCGAGCGATTCATCAACCACCACACCCAGTTGGCGCAACGACTCGATCACCACCGTTGGCCGCGCGCGATGATCGTCGCCATCTTCAATCTTAAGCGCCAGCCCCAATCCTTTCGGCCAATCGTCGCAGGGCAATACCCCAACTGTGTAAACCCCTTCCGCGCCAACCTTGGAGATCAAGCGGCCGCCCGCCGCCCGCATCATCTCTGTATCAAGGCGATCGCTAGAGCCGCCGATCAGTTCCGGGTAGGTCGTCATTGCTGAAACGATGCGCGCGCACGCTGCCCTGGTTTGTTCATCAAATTCCTTTGGCGGTTGGACCAGCCGTGCATACATCAAGGCCATTGCCTTGACCGTTACGCCGAACACGGGAACGCCGCAGCCGTCGATGCCAACCGAAATATCTTCGATTGCGATGTCGGAAAATTGTGAAATGACCTTTCCGATTGCTAGTTGAACCGGATTGCTCGACTCGTAATATGTTTCAGTAGCGGCACCCAGATGCAGCGCAAGCGCCAACATGCCGGCGTGCTTGCCGGAACAATTATTCTGTAAAACGTTCGGCAATTCGCCCCGCTCGCGCAACAACTTTGTCGCCTCAGGGCTGAAAGGCTCATGCGTGCCGCACTTCAAAGCTTCCGGTCCGAGGCCAATCTTCTTCAGCATCGAAGCGACAATTTCCGTGTGCATTGGTTCACCACTATGTGAAGCGCAGGCGAGTGCAATCTCTCTTTCAGTAAAACCAAAACGATCTGCGGCACCGGATGTTATTAAGGGAATCGTCTGATGAGGTTTGGCGGACGAACGCAGAAACGTCACTGTTTCGGGCGCGCCCAGATACGCGACAATCGTTCCGTCCGGCTCGACCGCGACCACGTGTCCACGGTGCCTCGATTCGGTAATTGCGCCGCGCGTCACTTCCACCAATGGCTCAGCAGCGGGAATTTCCAGATTGTTTGCAGACGGTTGGCGACTAACCTGCATAAACCTTTGCTCTTTGGACATGCTTAGGGGAACGGACGGCATGTTACCACGACGCGATTCGAAAACTGATTGGTGCAGAAATCTGACAATGAAAAAGGCAGAAGGTTTTCCTTCTGCCGGCCCCATATTACTAAAAACTGAATCGAGTTTAGCCTTTGCCTTGTTTCTTGCCACGCCGGCCGCCATAGCTCAGAACAGTCAACTTCACCGTGCGTCTGCCAAACCGCATCGCTTCGCTTGAGCTGGGCGTCCAGATATCGATGTGACGTCCCCGAATCGCGCCGCCAGTGTCGGCAACCAGATACTCCCCTGAATAACCAGGATGGTCCAGTCGGACACGAGAACCCAGTGGCAAAACACGCGGGTCAGCAGCAATCAAACCTCTGCTCGCCATTCTGCCGCTGGCTGTTCTGCCTCTCAGGCTATAAGCCGTAGCAACGTAGCTGGTCGTTGGACCTGAAACAGAGTTGTCGTCCAAAACTGTTCCTTTTAACCTGGCAGAATCGGCCGCCGTCGCAGCTTTTCCCTGTGTCTGACCAGCGTCCTCTTTTTGTTGCTTGAATTGTAAAAGGAGGGTTTCTGCTATTGAAGGCGTTGCTGAAAAAATTATTAAACCAAATAAAAGCACAAACACAATGACTGCGCTTCGGCCAATTAGTGCTTTCATCCGTCGGGTCTCCTGTCCGATTTTCATTTAGATAAGTTTTCAGCGACTGCGCGAGTCCGTTCTTTCCTATGACTCGACCTCCGGCTCAAGGAGTCAGGAACCATGTCAGCCGAAGTTGGGGGCTTGCATCCTTGATGCATGCACTGAAAACCGCCGGGCCTACCAAAAAGAAAAAGCGGGTAAGAACTCCCCGCTTGACGGCATGGAAACTAGCACAGGCTCCGCAGCCCAGTCCAGGCGGGACGATGCTCGAAAACTCCGGCAAAAGATCAAATTCGGCCTAAATATTGAAATAATGTAAGTTAGACGCGAGTGAAAACCTCGGTCTGGTGGGTTCAGACAACCGAAATTGAGAGAAAATTCTCTATAACTCGGCGGCCATCGGGGTGTTGCTCGTTAAATAGTTCGGGGTGAAATTGGACGCTAAAAAGCGGCCGGCGGGTATGCTCCATGGCTTGAACCGGCGAGCTCTCGTTCCACGCGGTGGCGTGAAAACCTTTTGGCAGTTGCTTCACCTCGTCAAAATGAGAATGCCAAACCGTGATTCTGGCCGGCAGGTTCTTGAAGATCCCCTTGCGGTCCGTGTCGACGGGGAAGTAGCCACGCTCGCATTTCGCACCTTCGTAGCCCTCGCCCGGCTCGAGGCGCGCCATCAGATCGACCGGCGCGCCAAACGCCAGTGCCATTTGTTGATGTCCACCGCAGACGCCGAGTATGGGCTGCGGCGCTTTCTTTATGACTTCAAAGACACCGGCGAGCGATTGCGCTGAGTATTGATTCCAGGGATGACTTTGACCGCTGAGAATAATGTGCGAAGGGTTTAGCGACTTTATACGTTTGAGGGAGACCGCGTGAAAAGGTTCAGTGAGTATTTCGAGACCCGCGCGCATGCGGCCCAGTACCGCACGCAGCTCCCGCGGGCTGGCGCCCTGGCCATCGATGGTGTTGTCGACGAGATATAGCAGCATAAATGTCCGACAAACTAAGGGAACGTCTGAGCAGTTGTTGAAACGTGCGTGGTTTCTTCCCCTCCCTTTGGGAGGGTGTATGTACCGGACACATGGGTAACCCATGTCCTCGGACACCTGTTACCCATGTCTCCGGTCTATACACTCCCAAAGGGAGAGGGAGAAAGACTTCAAACTAAAGTTTGTCGGACATCGGTGTCGGACATTACTTCAGACAATAGAACTTTCCGTTGAAGACTCCAACATAAATGTGCCCGTTCATTATTGCAGGTGTTGCGTCGACGTTTTCGCCAATCTGAAGTTCGGAAAGGAGTTTTCCATCGTCAGCCGCTAACGCGTAAATCCAACCTGCCTTGTCGCCAAAAATGACCCGGCCTCCAACCACCGGCGAACTTCCCCAAATCGCCGCGCGCGCCAGGTAAGCCCACACTTGTTGTCCATCGCTGGCCGACAGGCAATACAAATAGCCATTGTTCGAACCAAGGAATACCCGGCCTTTGGAAACGATTGGACTCGCCCAGAAGCCAGTCTTCTCTTTGGTTTTCAAGTTAAGACCGCCATCGACTTTGTGCGTCCAGACTGGCGCGCCATCTTCCTGTTTGAAGGCCCTGACTATTCCATCTTCAGCAGCCGTGTAAACGAAGCCATTCGCTACCGCCGGGGTTGAATTGGAGTCCGCGCCGATGCGCACTTTCCAAACCACGGTGCCATCCGCCTGGTTTAAGGAGTAAAGGTCACCCGCTTCAGTTCCCACAAAAATCTTGCCGGCAACGATGGTTGAACCGCCCTCAACAGATCCTCCAAGCGGCTGTTTATAAACAACCGCGCCATCGGCGAGATTGAAACAATAATAAAATCCGTCTTCGCCGCCGATGTAAACACGATCGTCGATAATTGCCGGCGAGGAATCGGTTTCAAACCCAGTCTTGAACTTCCAAATAAGCGTGCCGTCATTCACATTCAAACAATAGACACTGTTATCCAGGTTTCCGATCACTAAGCGATCGCCTGCCACGGCCGGCGATGACTTGGCGCTGTCACCAGTTTTGTAAGACCAAATCATCGAGCCGTCTTTAGAGTTTAGGGCGTAAACTCGCGCGGCCGCCGAGCCAAAATAAATTCGATCGCCAACAATGGCCGGTTGACCGGGCCAGCCGGAACCCGCCCATGGATCTTTGTGCGAAGGTCCGCTGGACCAATCTGTCTTGAAATCCCAAACCACTTCCAACGGCTTGTTTGACCACGGTCCGGTGCCATAGAAGTTGCGCTCGGGATTGCCAAACCAGGTTGGGAAATTAACAGGAGGAAGTGGAGGGCGTTCAACTACCGGCTCGGCGGATGTTTCCTTCACGAGTTTGCCGCCGCAGCCCGAAAGCATCGCCAACAACGCAAACAAAATAATTGCCGTAAAAGTGCGCAGAAAGAGTCCGGAAAATAATGAGGTACGACTCAGCTTAGGAGAGTTCATTGGGGAATTTCCAGGGTCAGGCCGGCTCAGATTTGGACCGAATGGTCCACCTCGTCTTCTACGAGATCGGGGCCAGCCATTGACCCGCATAAATTACTTCAGCAGTGCCCGTAATGACAACCTCGCCGTCGTCACGCCACTGGATTTTCGCATGGCCACCCTGCATTTCAACTTCGATGGCCCGCTCGGTTTCTTTCCTGACCATCGCGGCTACCGCGGCCGCACAGGAACCCGTTCCAGATGCGGTAGTCTCGCCGACGCCGCGTTCCCAGATGCGCAGTTCGATGTTGTGACGATCCTTGACGCGCACAAAAACCACGTTCGTGCGATCGGGAAACTGTTCATGGTTCTCGATTGACTTTCCGATCCTGCGCCAATCGAGGTGGTTGAAGTCATTAACAAAAAGGCAGCAATTCGGATTTCCCATTTGCAAAGCAGTGACTTTGAAATGTTCACCGTCGACAGCGAGTTTGTAATCGACTACCTGGTCCAGCGGAGCATCCGTGAGCATGGGGATCGATGCGGAATCAAACTTTGGCTGCCCAAGTTCTGAATCGAATTCATACCGTCCGTTGCCGTCGTCTTTGCGCAACAGGTATAGCTTGACACCCGCGCACGTGCTCAGGCGAAGCTGTTTTCCCTGCCACAATCGTTGGTGATATAGATAGGCGGCCGCGCAGCGAGTTCCGTTTCCGGAAAGTGCAGCTTCACTGCCGTCGGGATTGAAGATGCGGACTTGAAAATCTGCAGATTGATCTTGAGAAGGACTGACTACTGCGATGCCGTCGGCGCCGGCGCCGTAATGACGATTGCAAATGCGCCGCGCGAATTCTCCTAATCCATTCGAGTCAGAAAACTGGTTTGCATCCACAACGATATAGTCGTTGCCGAAGCCATGAAACTTGATGAAATTAAGAGGCATGGTTTATGTAAAGCAAACTGTCAGTTTGCGTTGGTACAAAAGATTCATGATTGGATCAAGTTTCTGCGCGTTGACTTTTCCGGACCGCCGCAAACTAACAGTTTGCTTTACGAGTGCCCGGCAAACGATGCCAGCAGCACCGCAATCGGATCGATGCAAAGGGATGGCGGATTAACGCCGTCCGGATAATTGTTGACCATGATCGAAAAGACCAATTCTTCGCCCGACGCTGTAGTAACGTATCCCGAGAGACTCGACGCGGAGCTCAGCGTACCCGTTTTAGCGCGCAAATTATTTTGCGCCGCAGTTCCTTTCATTCGGTTACGCAAAGTTCCATCCGCGCCCGCAACCGGCAGCGCTTCCCGGAAGGCCGTTGCGTAACGATGCCGGCGCATGTAAGTAAGTAGCTGAACAGTCGCGTCCGCCGTGATCAGATCGCTGCGCGACAGACCGGACGCATCAGTCAAGTTTAGCGTCGTGGGGTCGAGACCAGCCTGGCTCAAAAAGCCCTTCACAACGTCGATGCCATCTGACTCACTATTTTTGGCCTGGGAGATGGGAACTTCTGCTGCTTCATTCGAGTCACTACGTTGAATTGGAGCAGGCGAAGTTGCCTGTGGTAACACGACAGTGCCCAGAGTGCGCAGGATCAATTCTGTGTAGAGATTCTGACTGGGTTTCAATGTTTGCGCTGCGATAACGCGCAAGGGCACGGATTGCAGCGTGGTCAACTCAACCGGCTGTAAGCCACGAGGCAAACTTACGAGCGCCGGCGCGCCTTTGTGGATCAGGCTCGCTCCCGATCGATTGTCGATCGCGCGCGTTTTGCCGGAAATCGTTATGCCGCGCGTTACCAGCGCCGACCGCAGCAAGTAAACGAAAAGCAGGGCCGGTTGCGAAATCGCCAACCTGCCGGAATAACCCTCGTCTCCAAGCGCGATCTGACCACTTACCTCAACAACGTTGGATGCAAGCTCGCGATAGACTGAAAGGTCGCGCCTGGTACCGCGCGTGGCGGTGTTCACCCGGTTTTTGATTGTTAATAAAGGATCGGCTGGTGAGATTGTCACGACAGCAGGTGTTCCAACGCTGCTGGCTGGTCTTATAGACAGGTTTACGAAGTTGTCGTTGATGGATAGCGCGCTGACTTCGGCGCCATACCACCATTGCAAGTCTTCCCATTCCCAGCCCGAACCATAAGGCGCGCCGCTGAAGTAACTCTCGTCGCCGATTAAATCGCCCCGAACGCGCTTTATACCCGCCGCGACAATACGATCTGCAAGGTCATTGATTCCCTTTGCGTAGTCACCATTGTTGAAACGAAACGACAAAGATGGATCGCCGCCGCCATAAATGATCAGGTCGCCCTTGAGCGTGCCGTCGCTTTCAGGCTTCTCTTGCGAGTAGACCGACGTCTTAAAACGATAATCGGGTGTCAGTCGATCAAGCGCCGCAGCGACTGCGTAAAGCTTCATGTTTGACGCGGGGCTCAGGAGTTTATTGGCGTTCTGTTCGAATAGAACTTTTCCCGTTTCGAGCGATGCAATCTTGAGTCCTACCGTCGCCGGGGCCAGCTCTGGACGGCGCAAAATTTCTGAGATGCGTGCCTGCAACTCGGCGAGTGAGCGCGTACTCGTTGCAAATTTTAGTTCAAGAAGTCCCGGCGGTTGGGCAACAACGCGTGGAACCGGAGTTGGACTGGCAAGCGGAGTTGGTGTTGGCGTGGCATTGGCGTTAGCCGAGACTCGTCGCTCCCGTTGCGGCTGTTGCTGCGCAACACCAATCGGGGCAAGTGGCTCAATAATAGAAAATGCCAGCAACAAGCCGACAACGACTAATTCCCGGGATTTTCTAAACATCAGGTGATTTGTTTTCGGCGGGTGTTTGATTCGCAGCTTTAGTCTTCACTCCTTCGGCTATATGACGAGAGCGAACCTGGGCCATCAACTCCTGAAACCGCGGAGTGCTTTTCAATGCAGACCAGTTTGGATCGTTTTCAAAACAGGGTTGGTTCTCATTTCCCAGAGCAATTGCACGGGCCAACCACTCGAACGCCTCATCCTGCATTCCTTCAAGCGCATAAACCGAAGCGACTGAGTAAGCGATGTCAGCATCGACTTCCGCGTTGCGGATCACGTCTGAGTTTAACTGCGCGAGCGCTTCTTCATGTTTACCCTGCGCGCTGAGAAACATAGCCATGAACGGACGAATGCCGTGCATGTTTGGATGCGTAGCGATGTTCGGTTGCATCAACGCGGCAGCCGCATCCGTCTTTCCGGTGTAGTACAAAGCCAGCGCGCGAAAAGTTTTTACCAGCGGATTGTCGGGATCGCCGGCATGGTCCAACTGCCGCTCAGTCTCTTCGAAATTTCCCATGTACATGTAAACCAAAGCGCGATTGTAGCTGGCAACGATGTGCGCAGCCGGGTCAAGACGCATCAGACGTTCGTAACTACGTAACGCGCGGCCATACTCACCGTCGAGCCGATGCAGAGTCGCTTTTACAAAGTGGACCACCGGTTCGTCGGGCGCTTCACGACGCGCGCGCGCAACTTCTTCGCGCGCTTTCTGCTTTTGCCCGCGCCATAAATAAATAAAGACCATCAACATCCGCGCTTCGATCAACTGCGGATCGATTGATAAAGCTTTCTGAAACGCGACTTCAGCGCGCTCATAGTCTTCGGCGCCGCCGAATCCCTTGAAAACTCGATTGACATACGCGGCCCCAAGTCCGTCATGGGCCAGCGCGAAGTTTGGATCCAATTCGATCGCGCGCTGAAAATGCTCGATGGCGGCGGCGCAATCTTCGGGCGCAATGGTGCGGAAAATGAAACGAGCAAACAGATCGCGGCCGCGCAGGTATTGTTCGTAAGCGGCTGCGTTTTGGGTTGACGGTTTCGCTATTCCGTCCTGTTCGGCGGGACTCAGCTCGAGCCGCAAACCCTCGACGATTTGCTGCGCAATAGTATCTTGCAGGGCGATGATGTCGGCGGCGGAAGTGTCGATGCGATCGCTCCAGAGTATGTCGCCCGAAGCGACGTCGAGTAACTGCGCCGTCACGCGAAAGCGACCGCCGGCGTGCATAAACCCGGCCGTCAGCACTGCGCTCACATTCAACTCGTGGCCGATGTCGCGCGGATCCATTTGCCCGCCCTGGTATTTCGCAATTACCGAAGATGGTCGCACGACCAGCGAGCGCACGCGCGCGAGTTCGGTAATAACTGCATCAGCAAGCGAGAATTCATAAAAGCCGGCGGCCGGATCGTTACTCAAATTGCGGAAACAAAGTATCGCGAGGCTCTTCTTCTCCGGATCGGCAATAGTTGTAAACGGAGTCTCGTGAATGCTGGGTTTGGTTGGCGTCGTCGCACCAGGCGCGGAGGTAGAATCAACCTTCCGGCCTTTCAGCCAGCGCATCGCGCGCGACACAGGGTTTGCGCCGGGCAAGTGGCGCGCAGGTTCCGGTGTGACGCTGGTGAAAGGCTGGCCCGTAGTTTCACTGGTCGAAACTTCCTGCAAGACGCGGCGCAGATCGTCCCGCAGCTCATCAATCTTCGGATAACGATCGCGCGGCTCTTTTGCCAAACAGCGATCCAAAATCTGTTGCAGGCTGGTTGGCAGAGCTTCCTTGCGCAGCTCGGCAACTGGCCGCGGCGCGTCATGCAGCACTGCGTGACGTACATCGATCGTAGTCTTGCCACGAAACGGCCAGGTGCCGGTCAGCATCTCGTAAAGCAACACGCCGGTAGAAAAAATGTCCGCGCGCTTGTCGACGCGGTCGCCGCGAGCTTGTTCCGGAGCGGCGTAGGTTGCCGTGCCATAGGGGACACCAACCTCGGTTAGATCAGTGCGGTGCAAACCTGTCTTCGGAGTTTCTTCTGAATCGTCCAGCAATTTTGCCAGACCGAAATCCAGTATCTTTACCTGGCCTGATGGGGTGACCATCACGTTGCCACTCTTGATGTCGCGGTGGATGATGCCGCGCGAATGTGCGGCAGCGAGTGCGTCGGTAACCTGGATGCCAATCAAGAGGGCGCTTTTCAGCTCAAGCGGATGGCCGCCCACAAGCTGGCGCACATTGCGACCTTCGACGTACTGCATGGCGATGAAGTGAACTCCTTCAACTTCATCGAGGTCGAATATAGTGCAGATGTTTGGATGATCGAGCGACGAGGCGAGTCGTGCCTCGCGTTCAAAGCGCTTCAGGTTTGCTTCTCTTGCAGTCAGCTCGGGCGGCAAAACTTTAACGACCACCGTGCGGCCGAGTTTTCCATCGGTGGCTTTGTAAACTGTGCCTTGCCCGCCGACGCCGAGCTTCTCGAGGATCTTATAATTGCGCAGAAACTTTCCGACCATTATTTCACTCAAACGTCGCGAGCAGCTCTGCAGCGCTCGCGGTTGCCGTACCCACTTTTCCTACCACAATTCCCGCCGCATGATTCGCGAGGTTCGCCGCCTCTAAAACAGATGCGCCGGTGGCCAGTGCGGCTGCCAGCGTGGCGATAACCGTGTCGCCGGC
>WNFT01000180.1_pt1 | contig 47797 bp, 44 predicted proteins | sample 5400191 | NCBI WGS metagenome assembly WNFT01 (sample SAMN13153359, study PRJNA577476) | soil metagenome | isolation source: 80 cm saprolite under Madrone tree | place: USA:California | collected 2016-06-14 | reverse complement strand
GGAAGCCCTGACTGTCCGGGTTGTCGGGATCCCCACGGACGCCGAGGAGCCGGCCGTCGTCGACGTCGACCAGCATCCCGCACAGGGTGGGATGACAGTTCATCGGGCACATGGTGCGGACGGTCGCCGGCGCCATCGCTCGGAGGATATCATTCGCGCTTTCGTTATTGACAAACGCGGAGCGTTTTTCTATTGTGCCGTCGCTCCATCTCGTCGAAGAGGTGAGCGATGACAGGCACGCTCAGCCGATCAGCCCTCTGCTTGGTCCTTTCGGGTTTTCTCGTGTCTCTGTCCGCACAACCTGCAATGGCCGGGAACGTCACGGTGACGGACGTGCGTGAGCTTGCGGGCTTCTGCGAGACCTATCTACAGACCTATACCGACTGGATCTGGACGGCGGTGGCACGGATCGTCGCGGAGAACGGATCCGACACCAGCTTCGGGCCCCTGGTCAGCGAGGAGCGCACGTTCGACGGCGAACGGGCGTCCGACGACGTGACGTACGCAAGTCGCCGGCCGATGTTCCAGGGCTCCGGCGGGATTCACGTGTACCGGCTGGTCAGACGCCTCAGTCGAAGCCACGCCCACTAGCCGCAGCGGCGTCACGCCCGAGCGCGCGACCGCCGGCGCTGCCTCACCGCATCCGCCAGCTCGCGCAGGACCGGCACCGTCGTCTCCCATCCCATGCAGGCGTCGGTGATCGACTGGCCGTACACCAGCCGCGCGGGATCGCGCAGGTCCTGGCGCCCGTCCACCAGGAACGACTCCATCATGAGGCCAACGATGCCCGTCTCGCCCTGTGCGACCTGCTTGCCGATGTCGCGCGCGACGATCGGCTGGCGCCGGTAGTCCTTCTCACTGTTGCCGTGGCTGGTGTCGATCATCAGCCGCGCCGGCAACCCGGCGTCGCGAAGGACGTCGAGCGTCTTGCCGACGCTGCCCGCGTCGTAATTCGGGCCGCTCTGGCCGCCACGGAGGATCACGTGGCAGTCGGGATTGCCGCGCGTGGAGACGATGCCGGCCAGGCCTTGCTCGGTGACGCCGAGGAAGCGATGGGGATGGGCCACGGCGCGCAGGGCATCGATCGCGATCTGCACGCCGCCGTCGGTGCCGTTCTTGAAGCCGACCGGCATCGACAGCGCCGAGGCGAGCTCGCGGTGCACCTGGCTCTCGGTGGTGCGCGCACCGATCGCTCCCCACGCGACCAGGTCGGCGATGAACTGCGGCGTGATCGGGTCGAGGAACTCGCAGCCGGCAGGGACACCGAGCGCCGCGAGATCGAGCAGCAGGCGCCGGGCCAGGCGCAGCCCCTCGTTGATCGCGAACGAGCCGTCCAGACGCGGATCGTTGATCAGGCCCTTCCAGCCCACGGTCGTGCGCGGCTTCTCGAAGTAGACGCGCATGACGATGCGGAGATCGGAGGCGAGCTCGTCGCTGAGCGTCTTCAGGCGGCGCGCGTACTCTCCCGCCGCCGCCGGATCGTGAACCGAGCAGGGCCCGACGATGACGATCAACCGGTCGTCGCTGCCGGCGAGGATTTCCGCGACCTCGTCGCGGGCGCGCGTGATGACCTGCGAGGCGTCCTCGCTGAGGGGCAGCTCCTCCAGCAGGATGGCCGGCGGCAGGAGCGGCCGGATGGACTCGACGCGGAGGTCCCGAGTCTTCATAGCGGCCTCATTCTACCCCGGTGGCCGTCCCGTCCTTCCGCGCGAGGACCATGAGCGAATTGGCGATGGCGCGCGCCGGCGGAAAGCGCGCGAGGCGTCGATCGAGCGCACGGAGGCCGCGGTAGACCGACGCCAGCACCGGGCCCACGCGCTCACGATGCAGGACCGTGGACGGGATCAGGTTCGTTGCGGCGTGGATCCCCCACACTTTCACCGGCGTCAGGCCGGCCGCCCGGAGCAGCGCGCGCAGCTCACGCGCCCTGAACAAGCGCATCGGGCCATAGCCGGGATACTCGGTCCACACGCCGTCGGCGCCGTTGCCCACGATCTGTCGCCACGCCTGGGTGGGCGTCAGGCCGTAGCCGAGACGATCGCCGGTGACGCTGTTGACGAGCGCCCAGGCGAGGTCGAGGCGGCCGCGGTGCTCGCACTCGAGCAGCAGCAGGCCGTCAGGCCGCAGCACGCGGCCGAACTCGCGGAGCGCGCGGGCCGCATCGCCGGCGAACGACAGCGTGCTGCCGCAGCACACGATCGCGTCGAAGCAGCCCGTTGCGTACGGAAGCGCTTCGATCGTTCCCTGCACCGCCGGAATCTTCGGAAGCCGCCGCCGGGCGACCGCGAGCATGCCCGCCGCGATGTCGAGGCCGTGCGTCTCGTAGCCGAACCCTCTGAGGAGCGCTGCTTGGAAGCCGGTGCCGCAGCCGGCATCGAGCGCGCGGCCGCCGCCGCGCGCGAGCGTGAGGCGAAGAATCCGGTGCATGACTTCGTAGAGGTGCTCGTACCACGGCTCGAGCACGTCGTAGGTTGCCGCCATGGCGTCGAACCGCCGGGCGACGTCGAGCGTCATCGTCCTTTCCTCCGGGTGTGGCGCGGCATAGTCTAAACGCGGCGCGCCGGCAACGCGCGGACAACTGTGGCCTGGGAGGTCCAATGGGCGGCGAGGCGTCGATCCGGGGGTTGGACGTGCGGGTCCCCATGCGGCTCGGCACGGATGGGGTGGACGGGCTCCTCGAACGGATGCGCGGGTCGGCCTTCCAGGGGCGCCGGCTCGGGGAGGCCTTCGACATCTGGAAGCGGATGATCGACGGTGATTGCCTCATCGCCGTCGGCCTGGCCGGATCCATGGCGAGCGCAGGGATGGACCCACTCGTCGCCTGGCTGGTGGAGCGGGGCTACGTGGACGTCGTCGTGTCGACCTCGGCCAACGCCACCGAGGACGTGCTGGAGCAGCGCGGCGTGCCGTTCTACCAGGTCGATCCCGATCACGTGGACGACGAGGACCTCTGGAAGCGCCGGCTCTATCGCTTCTACGACCACGTCGTCAGCGCCGAGGCGTACGACGACATGGAGTATTTCCTGGCCGGGTTCTTCGAGCACCTGGCCGCAACGTGGTCCGGGGCGACCATCCCGGGCGTCCGGTTCATGCACGAGCTCGGTCGATGGCTGGACGCCCAGGGGCTCGGCGGCACGATCGCCGCCACCTGCTTCCGCCACGGCGTGCCGCTCTTCGTCCCGGCGGCGCCCGATGGCCCGCTGTCCGAGTCGTACCGGGTGGCGAGAGAGCGCGGCCCGGTCGTGGACTTCTTCAAGGACTACGAGATCGCGCTCGCCATCATGAATCGCTTCATGACGCCGGGCCCGGGCACCGCGGCGATCTTCTTCGGCGGCGGCGTGCCGAAGGACTTCATCCAGATCACGGCGACGAGCGTTCAGGCGATCCGCGGCCACGCCGACGCCTGTCCTCACGTGGCCGCCATCCAGATCACGACGGACAACACCGTGTTCGGCGGCCTGGGCGGCGCCGGCGTCAGCACGGAGTGCATCTCGTGGGGCAAAGAGTCGCCCGCCGGGCTCAACGTGATGGTCTTCGCCGATCTGACCATCGCGCTGCCCCTGCTCTGCCAGGGCCTCCTCGAGCACTACGGGCCGACCCACGTCCGGCCGGCCCGCCGGACGATCGCCGCCGAGCTGCGCGCGCGTCTCGTCGGCTGACGGCGTCTCGACGTGTGATCGTCAGACGCCCCAGAACACCGGCTCGGGCGTGAGGCGCACACCGAAGCGCGCTTCGACGTCGTGCTGGATGCGCCGGGCGAAGGCGATCACGTCACTCGCGGTCGCGCCCGCGTGGGCAACGACGGCAAGCGCATGGCGCGTCGAGAGGCCGACGGCGCCGTCGCGCTGGCCCTTGCTGAAGCCCGCGTGCTCGATGAGCCACGCGGCCGCCAGCTTCACGCGACCGTCGGCCTGGGGGTAGCGCGGCATCACCGGCTCCCCCGTGACCGCCTGAACTCGATCGGCCTCGGCCACGCTCACGATCGGATTGGTGAAGAACGAGCCGCACGAGCGCGCGTTCTCGTCTCCCGGGTCGATGACCATGGACTTCGAGCGGCGGATGGCAATCACGCTCGTCCGCACGTCGGCGAGGGACGGACGGTGGAGGCCGCGGCGTTCGACGTGGCGCTTCACCTCGTCGTAGCGAAGCGTCGGCTCGCCGCCTCGGCGCAACCGATACGTCACGTCGAGCACGATGAAGCGCCCCGGCTCGCCGCTCTTGAAGAGGCTGTCGCGGTAGGCGAAGCGGCAATCGGTGTGCGTCAGCCTCACCACGCGTCCCGAGCGCGTGTCGAGGGCGCGGAGAGCCACGAGGGTCTCGGCGACCTCCTGACCGTACGCTCCGACGTTCTGGATGGGCGTGGCCCCGACCAGGCCCGGAATTCCGCTCAGACACTCGAGACCCGCCCAGCCGCACTCGACGGTCACGGCGACGAGCGGATCCCACGGCTCGCCGGCACCGACGGACACGACGACCTCGTGGCCTGTGTCGACCGTCTCGATGCCACGCACGCCCACGCGGACGACGAGGCCATCGACGCCCGCATCGCCGACGACGAGGTTCGAGCCGCCGCCCAGCACGCTGAGCGCGACGCCGCGCGACCGCGCCCACGTCCAGGCGTCCGTGACGGTCGCTTCGTCCTCGGCGTCGACGAAGAAGCGCGCGGAACCCCCGACGCCCAGCGTGCAGTAGGGCGCGAGCAGGACGTGCTCCTCGGGGATCACGCTTTCAGGGCACCAGGACCTGCTCGCGCCAGCCGGCCGCCGATCGCGTGAAGAGGCGGCGGTCGTGCAACCGGTCGGGCGACCCGCGCCAGATCTCGATGCGTCCGGGTACCAGGTAGATGCCGCGGAGCAGCGCGGGGCGCGGCACGGTATCAGGCGTCGGATGATTCCGTCGCAGCGTGTCGATGCCGGCCATGAAGGCCTCGCGCGAGTCGACGGGCGTGCTCTGGGCCTGGACACGGTCGTAATAGAGGTCGAGCAGTCGCGAGGCGTGAACCTTGCGGCGCCAGTATTCTTCGACCCGGTCCTCGGACATCGGCGTGAGCGAGCCCCGGACGCGATACTGCCGGTGGACCGTCTGCCAGAGAATGAGCAGCTCGTAGCGCCCGCTGTGCAGCGGCTCCCACTTCGGGCTGGACGCGCTGATCAGGAGACCGAGGCCCTGCTCGCCGACGTCACGAAGCACGAGCGCGCGCACGCCGGGTGGGCCGTGACCGTCGGAGGTGGCGAGGATGCAGGCGTCGACGAGCGGATCACCAGCGGCGCGGGCGCGCTCGCGGTCGGCGACGATCTCGGCGATCGGATCGACAGCCACGCCTGGCAAGCATATACAATCCGGGGCGTGACCGACAGCATCGCGCGGCTCGACGCGCTCGCGACTCGCTGCCTCACCGCCGCTGACATCGCCAGTGGCTCCGAATATAACGCCGGCGGCTCCGAATATAGCGCCGGCGGCTCCGTATATATGGTCTGGCGCTTGTGGGGCGCGGGACCGCCGGTCGTGCTGCTGCACGGAGGCAGCGGCTCGTGGACTCACTGGGCTCGCAACATCATGCCGCTCGCCCGCCACTTCACCGTGTGGGTACCGGACCTTCCCGGCTTCGGCGACTCCGGACTACCGCCCGGCGTCGAGACCGCCGAGGCGCTCGCCGACATCGTGTCGTCGGGACTGGACGACGTCGTCTCGCTGCCGGCACCGGTCAGTCTCGTCGGCTTCTCGTTCGGCGGGATCATCGCCGGACTCGTCGCCGCTCGCCAGCGCGATCGCGTCCGCACCCTCGTGCTGATCGGCGCCGGAGGCCTGGCCCTCGGAGCGGCGCCGACGCGTCAGCTCGCCCGCGTCACGCCCACCATGACCGTGGCCGAGGCACGCGCCGCTCACCGCGAAAATCTGGAGATCCTCATGATCGCTGACCCCGCGCAGATCGACGAAGCGGCCGTGGATATCCAGATGGAGAACGTCCGGCGCACGCGCTTCAAGATCGGAGCGATCCCGTTCTCGGACGCGCTGGTGCGCGCGCTCCCGCGGATCAGCGCGCGCCTCGTCGCCGTCTGGGGCGCTCGCGACGTCTTCCCCGCCTCACCGCCCGAGCTGCGTCACGCGACGCTCGCCGCTCATCATCCCGAGGTCGACTTCCGATTGATCGACGGCGCCGGCCACTGGGCCAACTGGGAGGCGGCCGACGCCGTGAACGCGATGCTGCTCGACGTCCTGGGCGCCGGCACGCCGGCGCGTGCGTGATGGACACGGTCCAAACGGTCCGCGGCTGGATCGCGGCGGCTCACCGCATCGTCGTGCTCACCGGCGCCGGCATCTCGACGGATTCCGGCATCCCCGACTTTCGCGGCCCCCAGGGAGTCTGGACGCGGAACCCGCAAGCCGAGAAGATGGCCACCCTGCAGCACTACGTCGCCGATCCCGACGTGCGAAAGCGCTCGTGGCAGGACCGGTTGAGCTCGCCGGCCTGGCAGGCGAAGCCGAACGCCGGGCACCTCGCCCTCGTCGAGTTGGAGCGGCGCGGCCACCTCGACACGCTCGTCACGCAGAACGTGGACGGCCTGCACCTCATGGCCGGCACGTCACCCGAGCGGCTGATCCAGATCCACGGCACGATGCGCGAGGTGACCTGCCTCGCGTGCGGCGAACGCGCGCCGATGGAGCGCGCCCTCGCCCGCGTGCGCGCCGGCGAGGACGATCCTGCCTGTCGCTCCTGCGGCGGCATCCTGAAATCGGCGACGATCTCGTTCGGTCAGAGCCTGGTGGCGGCTGACCTGACCCGCGCTCAGCAGGCCGCGCATCGCTCGGATCTGATGCTCGCCGTCGGAACGAAGCTCTCGGTGTGGCCGATCGCGGGCATGGTGCCGACGGCGAAGGAGGCGGGCGCTCGCGTCGTGATCATCAACGCGGAACCGACCGAGCTGGACTCGATGGCCGACGCCGTGTTGCGCGGCAGCATCAGCGAGATCCTGCCCCGGCTCGTGGAATAACTGCCGTCAGCGTCAGGGCGTCGGGTAGATCACCTTGGCGCCCGGCGCGGCTACGTCCCGGGGCCACACGATCACCCAGCGGCCGTTCTGGATCTGCTTCACCTTCACCTGCTCGCGCCCGTAGTTGTTGGCACCGCCGAACTCCACCTTGCCCATGACGGTCTCGACCGTGTTGGCCTTGAGCCACCCCGCCAGCGCTTTGTCGTCGAGGCTCTTGGTGGCGGTCACCGCCGCCTCGAGGAGCTGCCAGGCGGCGAACGAGCCCGCGGCCTGAGTCTCGGCGAGCGTGTACGGAAGCCCGGCTTTCTTCGCGCGCTCCTCGAAGAGCTTCGACAGCAGCTCGGCGTCCTTGTTGGCCGTCATCGGCGGGTGAGCCTCGAACGTGGTGAAGGCAAACGACGATGCTGAGCCTGGAGCGGTCAGCAGCGGCCCGGGCGACGGGAACAGATGGTACTGGCCGTGAGGCTTGTAGCCGATCGTGGTGAGCGCGTCGAGGAGCAGGTTGCTCTCGAGCCCGATCGAGCCCATCCAGAGGAAGTCGGGATCGGCCTCCTTGATCCGGGCCGCGATCGGAGCGAAATCACGGTTGCCGAACTCGTACTCGAGGAACAGCACGACCTTGAGGCCCCGCGCCGTCGCGACGTCGCGCGCGCCCAGCGAGATGAAGTGCACCGACGGGAACTTGCTCGTCACCACCGCGATCGTCTTCGGCGGCTTCGCGGTCGATTCGAGCGCGTCGATGACCTTGTTGGGCACAACTTTGTCCGGCTCGTGGCTCAGCGGGCTCGCAGGGAATTGCATCGTGTAGGTCGCCAGCTTGGGAATCCCGAACGAGTGGTGGATCAGCAGCTTGTTGTAGCGCTGGGCCACGCCCATGGCCGACAGGATCGCGCCCGTCGCGTAGGGCCCCATGATCAGATCCACCTTGTCCACGGTGATCAGTCGCTCGTAGAGCGTGCGCGTCACGTCCGGCTTCGACTGATCGTCGAGGAGGATCCACTCGACCGGCCGGCCGAGAAAGCCGTGGCGCTTGTTGATCTGCTCGATCGAGATCTCGCCGGCGATCTTGTGCACGAGCGCGGTGGCGGCGAGCGGGCCGGTGAGCGCCAGCGTGCTGCCGACGCGGACCGGCGCCCCCGCAGGCTGGGCGACGACGTGGCCGACGGCCAGAGCGAACAGGCCACCGGACAAGAGCACCAGGAGGGATCGGCATGTCGTGCTCACGCGCGCCTCCTCGTCGAGGGTGATCGACGCGTCGCCGCGTCGAGGTCGGCATGGTATCACTGCCGTCCGAGGTAGGCTTCGCGGATCCGTGCGTCCTGCGCGAGCTCGGCGGCCGCGCCCTCGGCCACGATGAGGCCCTGCTCGAGCACGTAGGCGCGCGCGGCGATGGCGAGCGCCTGCGCGACGTTCTGCTCGACCAACAGCACCGCCACGCCGTCGGCATGGATCGCCGCGACCACCTCGAAGACGTGATCGGCGATGGCCGGCGCCAGGCCGAGCGAGGGCTCGTCGAGCAGCAGCAAGCGCGGGCGCGCCATGAGCGCCCGTCCGATCGCCACCATCTGCTGCTGGCCGCCGGACAGCGAGCCCGCCCGGTGACGCCGGCGCTCTCGGAGCATCGGAAAGAGCGCATAGACGCGCTCGAGACTCGCGGCTCGGTGCGCGCGGGGCGCGGCCGCGTAGCAGCCCATCTCGAGGTTTTCCTCCACCGTCATGGCGCCGAACAGCCGGCGGCCCTCGGGGACGAGCGCGATGCCGTGACGGCAGAAGTGGTGAGGCGGCAGGGCTCGCAGATCGATCCCGTCGAGGCGCAGCGTCCCAGACCGTGTGGGCAGCAGGCCGGCAAGCCCGTTGATCAGCGTCGTCTTGCCGGCGCCGTTGGGCCCCACCACGGTGACGAGCTCGCGCTCCCTCACGACGAGCGAGACGTCGCGGATCGCGACGGCGTCTCCGTAGGCGACCTCGAGACGATCGACGTCAAGCATAGGCCCGTCCGAGGTAAGCACGGATCACCGTGGGGTCGCGCATCACGTCGCGGGGCCGGCCCTCGGCCAGGACCTGGCCGGAGGCCAGCACCACGACGCGATCGGCGAGATCGATGACGGCCGACATGATGTGCTCGACGAAGACGACCGTCGTGCCATCATCGCGGATCCTCCGCACGAGCGCCAGCGCGCCGGCCATCTGCGCGGGCGTGAGGCCCGACAACACTTCGTCGAGCAGGATGAGGCGCGGCTCCGCCGCCAGGGCTCGGGCGAGATCGAGGAACTTTCGCTCGTGGAGGTTGAGCTGCGCCGGCAGAGCGGCCGCTTTGGTCTCGAGGCCCGCGAAGGCGAGCCAGCGACGCGCCTCGCGCCGCGCCGCTTCGCGCCCGAGCCCGGGCGCGCCGAACATCGCGGACAGGGCGACGTTGTCGAGCACGGTCAGCCGCCGGCACGATCGTGGAATCTGATACGTGCGCGAGAGCCCGAGCCCCGCGATCCGGTGGCCCTCGACCGTCGTGATCTCCCGCCCGTCGAACGTGATGCGACCGCCGTCCGCCCGGTAGTACCCGCTGATCACGTTGATGAGCGTGGACTTGCCCGAGCCGTTCGGGCCGATGAGCCCCAGGATCTCGCCGGCCCGCGCGTCCAGCGTCACGCCGCTGAGCGCTTGCAGGCCACGGAACGCCTTGCGCACGTCGGCGCACCGCAGCAGCGTCGTGTCGACCGCCGGTCGTTGCCGCGCCGGGGACGCGACGGCAGTGACGGCAACCGGCGCTGCCGCTTCGCCGCGTCGCCGGCGCCAGCGAGCCAGTCCGCCGGCCACTCCGTCGGGTAGGAAGACGATGACCACGATGAGGATGGCGCCGATGAGGACGCGGTTGAGGATCGCGCTCTGGCCACCGGTGAGCGTCTGGGTGAGGCCGGAGACGATCGCCGCGCCGAGCGCGGGCCCGAACCAGTAGCGGGTGCCGCCGAGGGCGGCCATCATGATCGCGTCCACCGCGAGGCCGATCGAGAAGACGTCGGGCACGGTGACGTACGTCACGAAGAGCGCGTAGATGCCGCCGACGACGCCGGCGATGAAGGAGCTCGTAGCGAAGGCGAGGATCTTGTAGCGGTAGGTGGGCACGCCGAGCACTTCGCCCACGTCCTCGTCGTCGTGGATGGCAAAGAGACCGGTGCCCCAGCGGGAGGACTGGACGCCGTAGGCGACGGCGACCGAGCCGAGCGCGACGACGACGGATAATAGATAGAGCGTCGCGTGCGGTGAGCCGAGCCACGGCGGGACTGGCACCGCGGCCAGGAACACCCCGGGGCCGCCGTCGATCGGCGTGTTGAGGACGATCGTGGCCAGCACGAACGTGATGGCCAGCGTGAGCAGCGCGAAGAGCTCACCCCGCACGCCGCGAACGCGGAACACGACCACGCCGATGCCCGCACCGATCAGCGCGGCGACCAGGCCGGCCAGCGGCAGCGTGGCCAGGAACGGCACCGAGTACTTCGATGTCAGCGTGGCCGTCGTGTAGACGCCGGTTCCGAAGAACGCGGCGTGGCCGAAGCTGAAGTAGCCGGCATAGCCGCTGATGAGATTCCAGCTCGTCGCCAGAGCGACCCAGAAGAAGACGAGGTAGAGGAACGTCTCGTAGAACGCCGGCAGCCGCAGCGCCGGCAGCAGGGCGAGCAGCGCGCCGCCCGCGACGAACCCCAGTGCCGCCGCCGTGCGCCGTCTCGTCACAGCTCGGGCCTCAGCAGCAGCACGAAGATGAGCAGCGTGAACGAGACGAGCGGCGCCCAGCCCGGCGAGGTCACCGCCATCGTCAGGGCCTCGCTGGCCGCGATGGCGATGGCCGCGGTGAAGAGGCCCAGCGCATTGCCGAGGCGGCCGATGATGACGGCGGCGAAGACCACGCCCATCCAGGCGTAGATCTGCGTCGGCGCCAGCGTGTGCGTCATGGCGATGAAGAGCCCGGCCACGGCGGCGTACGCAGCGCTCAGCCCGGAGAGCAGCAGCGCCACCCGTCGGCGATCGACGCCGAACGCGGCGGCCATCGCGCCGTCCTCGGCGCTCGCCCGCACCGCCTTGCCGACGTAGCTCCAGCGCAGCCAGGCCCAGGTGGAGAGCGCCAGCGCGGCCGCCGCGACGAAGCCCATCAGGCCGGAGACGGAGACGAAGAGCGAGCCCAGCTTGAGCGTGCTCCTCGCGTACGGCGTCTCCAGCCGCCGGAAGTCCGCGGTCCAAATCCACTGGATCAGGCTCTCGAGAATCACGGTGAGGCCGAACGTCACGATCAGCGACGTGAGCTCGTGGATCCCGAAGCGCAGGAAGCCGAGCTGCAGCACGACGCCAAAAGCGAAGAAGGCGGGCACGACGATCACGAGCGTCACGAACGGGTCGAGCCTGAGCGTCGTCGCGATCTGGTACGTGAGGTAGGCGCCGAGGAAGGCGAGAGCGAAGTTGACGAGGTTGATCAGCCGGAGGAGGCCCCAGGTGAGGCTGAGCCCGAGTCCGAGCAGCGCGTACAGGCCGCCGGTGAACAGGCCCGCCAGCAGCGCCTGGCCGAGGAGATTCAGGCTCGGCACGGTGGCGCCGGATTATACTGGCGCGCGCCGCGGAAGCAATGGCGCGGCGACGGCCCCGACGAACGGGACGAAGGCGGAGGCGACCATGTTCAAGCTGGCGACGATCGAGATCAAAGGAGCGCCGCGCGTGGCGCTGGCGCTGGGCGACACGCTCTACGACGTCGAGTCCGTCGCCGCCGCGCACACGCGCAAGGCGGGAAAGGCCGGCAAGGCTGCGCTGGCCAGCGTGCCCCGGCCGGTGACGATGCTCGGATTGCTCGAGCGCTGGCCCGCCGCGTTTCGCGACCTTCAACGGCTGGCCACGTTCGTCGAGGCCCAGCCCCGCGCCGTGCCCGGCGTGGCCGCGGCGCGCGCGAAGTTCCGGGCGCCGATTCTCTACCCGCCGCGCATCTTCACGGCGGGCGCCAACTACAACGCCCACAGCAAGGAGATGACGGACATCCTGCGTCCGGGCTCGCCGTACACGACGCGCGAGAACTCGAACCCGTACTGCTTCCTCACGTCGTCGATCGGCCCGGTGATCGGCCACCGCGACAAGATCCTGGCCAGCCAGGTGCCCGACAAGAAGATCGACTGGGAGGGCGAGCTGGCGGTGGTCATCGGCCGCAAGGGCCGTGCGATCCGGCCCGAGGACGCGCGGTCCTACGTCGCCGGCTACACCATCGTGAACGACGTCACCGCCCGCTCGTTCGTCGTGCCCAAGCGCCTCGACTTCAAGATCGACTGGCTCATGGGCAAGTGCGCGGACACGTTCTGTCCCATGGGGCCGTACCTCGTGCCCGACGCGTTCATCGAGGACCCGGAACGCCTCAGCCTCAAGACCACCGTGAACGACCAGGTCATGCAGGACGCGCGCACCGACGATCTCACCCACAACATCGGCGACCTGCTCGCGTTCCTCTCGCAGACGATGACGCTGCTCCCGGGCGACGTGCTCTCGACGGGCACACCGTCGGGCGTGGGATTCGGACGCGGCGTCTTCCTCCAGCCGGGCGACGTCGTGAAGGTCGAGATCGAGGGTATCGGGACGCTCGAGAATCCCGTCGCCTGAACGAAGGAGGATCCCGCATGAAAGACGGGTTCAAGGTCTTCGACAGCGACATGCACGTGCTGGAGCCGGTCGACCTGTGGGAGCGCTACATCGATCCCCCGTTCAGGCATCGGGCGCCGCGCGGGACTCAGCGCAAGGCCACGGACGTCGGCGTGACCGTCGACGGCGCGGACCAGTTCCTCCTGTCGGCTCGGATCGCCCGCGTGTCGTTCCCGGGCGGGCTGGACCGGTTTGCCGAGGACATCGCGCGCGGCTTCGACGCCGCGGCGCAGCTTCGTGCGATGGATCGCGAAGGGATCGACGTCACCGTGCTCTACCCCTCGCGGGGCCTCTTCGTGAACAGCGACCCGGACATGGACCCGGCGTTCTCAGCCGCGATCGCGAGGGCCTACAACGACTGGCTGGCCGACTTCTGCAGGGCCGGCGATCCCCGGCGGATGTACGGAGCGGCCATGCTCCCGATCCAGGACGTCGCCTCGTCGATCCGCGAGGCGCGCCGCGCGGTGATGGAGCTGGGCTTCAAGGCGGTCTTTCTCCGACCGAACCCGCCGCGCCCCGGAGTCTACTGGCACCAGTCGGTCTTCGATCCGCTCTGGGCGACGATCCAGGACCTCGGCGTGCCGCTCGGCTTCCACGAGGGCGTGGCCTCGCGCATGCCCACGGTGGGGACGGATCGCTTCGGCGACGACTCGTTCGCGCTCCAGCACGCGTGCTCGCACAGCATGGAGCAGATGCTGGCCGTGGAGGCGATGACGCTCGGCGGGGTGCTGGCCCGCTTCCCGCGATTGAAGGTGGCCTTCCTCGAAGGCAACGGGTCCTGGCTGCCCTTCTGGCTCTGGCGTCTCGACGAGCACTGGGAGAATCCGGGGCGCTTCGAGGATCCGACGGTCACCGAGCGGCCGAGCGAGTACTTCATCCGCCAGGGCTTCGTCTCCATCGAATGCGACGAGGAGCCGGCGCGACACGCCGTGGACGGCCGCGCCGGCGACTGCTTCGTCTTCTCGACCGACTACCCGCACTACGACACGAAGTATCCCGAGGCCACCGCGCATTTCCTCAAGCTCCCGCTCGCCGAAGAGCACAAGCGAAGGATCCTCTGGGACAACTGCGCCCGCCTGTACGGATTCTGAGGCGACGGCACGAGCCCACGGCCGTGTCGAATGTGCGCCCATCGCGTTTGACATCGGGAACGGTGAAGCATACGCTCCCGGACCACTGTTCCGGAATTTCGCCCCCGAGATGAAGGAGGCGCTCCCATGCGTCGGATCGCGATCGGTGTCCTCGCCATGCTCCTCCTCGTCGTGCTCGCCAGGCCTGGCCTCACGCAGTCGACGCTCGGGCCGGGACCGAAGGTGACGGTCTCCGTCCTCGCCCATCCGATCCCGACGCACCCACAGTACTCGAAGCTCGACCTGCCCTTCTTCCGCGAGACGCTCGTCCAGCGGAGTCAGGGACGCTTCGAGTTCAAGACGAGCACGTGGACGGAGATGAGCATTACCGGCTACGAGATCGTCCGCATGACGCGCCAGGGCCAGGTCGACATCGGCAACGCGCCACTTACGTACATCGCTCAGGACGTTCCCGTGCTCGACGCCGCCGACCTGGCCGGGCTGAACCCGACGGTGGAACAGGCGCGCAAGGTCTTCGATGCGCTCACACCCATCGTCAACAAAGATCTCGAGCGCATCGGCGTGCGCATCATCGGATCGAACCCGTATCCCGCCCAGATCGTGTTCTGTCGCAAGCCGGTGAAGGATCTCGCCGATCTCAAGGGACGCAAGGTGCGCACGTTCGGGCCCACCCTCAACGATCTGATGAGCGCGGTGGGCGCGACGCCGGTCAGCCTCGCCTACGCGGAGACGTACACGGCGCTCGAGCGCGGCGTCGTCGACTGCGCGATCACCGGCTCGGGCAGCGGCAATGCCGCCAAGTGGTACGAGGTGACGACCCACCAGTACACGCTGCCGCTCTCGTGGGCGTCGTCGGGCTACTTCGCGAACCTCAGCTGGTGGAACAAGCTCGCGCCCGATGCCCGCCGCTTCCTGGAGGACAGCTTCAAGGAGCTGACCGACAAGCAATGGCAGTTCGGTGGCGTCGAGTTCACACAAGATGGGATCGACTGCAACTCGAACCGGCCGTCCTGCAAGATCGGCTCGCCGGCCAAGGACTCGCCGATGGTCGAGGTGAAGGCGACCGACGCCGACAAGGCGCTGCTCCGGAAGGTGCTCGCCGAGAGCGTCCTGCCCGCGTGGGTGAAGCGCTGCGGGAGCCGCTGCGGCGACGTCTACAACGAGGTCGTCGCGCCGATCTCCGGCGTGAAATACGTCGCGCGCTGATGCGGCCCGTCCTGGGCGCGTGATGCGGTTGCTCCGACCGACCTGGTTCGAGATCGACCTCGACGCGGCCGTCGACAACCTTCGGGCGGTCCGGCGTCTCGTCGGGCCCGGGCGGAAGATCGTCGCCGTCGTCAAGGCTGACGCCTACGGCTTCGGGAGCCTCGAGATGGGCCGCGCGTTCGCGGCGCACGGCGCCGACGCGCTCGGGGTCGCCGATCTCGCCGACGGCGTGCGCCTCCGCGCCGCCGGCCTCACGCTGCCGATTCTGATGTATCCGAACGCGCTGCCCGAGGCCGCCGACGACGTGATCGGCGCCGACCTGATTCCCACGCTGACCGATCTCGATGCGGCGCGCGCCTACGACGATGCGGCAGCGCGACGCGCGCGGCCGGCCGACGTGTTCGTGAAGGTGGACGTCGGCCTCGAGCGCCTCGGCGTTCCTGCCGATCAGGCCGTCAAGCTCGTGCTGGCGATCAGCGAGCTGGCCCACCTGCGCCTGGCCGGGCTCTGCACGCACCTCCACGTGCCCAAGGGCGCTGATCCGGCGTATGTCGAGTGGCAGTTCGGGCGCTTCACGGCGGTGCTCGACGCGCTCGCGGCTCAGGGGGTCGACGTGCCCATCCGTCTCGCCGCCAGCTCTCCGCTCGTGCTCGGCTTCCCCTCGACCTACCTCAACGCCGTCGATCCCGGCCGCATGCTCTATGGATACGGCCACGAGGCCGTCGCCGGCCCGGTCGTGCTGCGCCCGACGTTCCGCGCGTTCAAGAGTCGGCTCGTCGAAGTGAAGGATCTGACTCCGCGCGAGCGCTTCGCGGCCGCGGCGCCGTTCCCAATCACGGCCGCCATGCGGCTGGGCGTGATCCCGGCCGGGATGGGCGATGGCGTTCATCGGCTGAACGCGGGCGAGGCGCTCGTGCGGGGCCGGCGCGTGCCGATCCTCGCTCGTCCGTCGCTCGAGCACACGCGTCTCGACCTCACCACGGTGCCCGACGCGGTGGTCGGCGACGAGGTGGTGCTGGTTGGCCGCCAGGGCGCCGAGGAGATCACGCTCGACGAGATCGCGGAGCGCCACACCATCGATCTGCTCGCGCTGGCGCTGGGCGTCGGGCCGCGCGTGGCTCGCGTCTACGTTGGAAGCGCCGCGGCCGGCCGAGCCGACAACGGCAGCCGCATGGAGGGCGGCGGCTGATGAGGAGCCGGCTGCTGGCCGGGCTCGAGCGGCTGCGGGAAGCCAACGAGCGGCTCGGCCGGATCATGAACGCCGTGGCCGGCTGGCTGTTCGTCATGTGCTCGCTCTTCGTGTCGTTCGACGTGCTGGCGCGCAAGTTCTTCAACGTCAGCTCGCGGGCGACGGTGGAGCTGACCGGGTACATGCTCGCCTTCGGCATCGCCTGGGGCCTGTGCGACGCCCTGACGACCCGCGCCCACATCCGCGTGGACGTGCTCGTGACGAAGATGCCGCTCCGGCTGCGCGCCTTCATGCACGCGCTCGCGCTCGCCTTCCTGGCGCTGCTCGCGTTCTTCTTCGTGTGGCGCGGCTGGGCGGTGGTCCACGATTCGTGGGAATTCGGCGCCCACGACTCGAGCGCGCTGACCATCCCGCTCGTGGTGCCGCAGGCGCTGTGGGCCTTCGGCATCACGGTGTTCTTCGCGCTCACCGTCATCATGCTCGCGGAGGTCGTGATTCTGCTCACGCTCGGGCGGCAGGCCGAGGTGGACCGGATGCTCGGGCCCCGGACGCTCGTGGAGGAGGCGGAAGAGGCGCTGGAGGCGGCCGGCTTGCCCGTGCCCGACGCCGCGATCCGATGATCACGATCGCGTTCCTGGTCGTCATGCTGATCGTCACCGTCGTCCTGACGTTGATGGGCGGCGGGACGAGCGCGCCCATCGGCGAGCTCGCACTCGTGTCGGGTGTCTTCATCGTCTTCTTCTGCGCCGGCGTCTACGTCGCGGCCGCGCTCGGCATGCTCGGGCTGCTCGCCGGCTTCGCGCTCTCCGAGCGGCCGCTGCACCTCTTCATCGGCGAGGTCATCTGGATCCCCAGCGTGAACTTCGTGCTGGTGGCGGTGCCGCTCTTCCTCCTGATGGGCGAGCTGCTCCTGCGGGCCGGGCTGTCCGAGCGGCTCTACCGCGCGCTGAACCTCTGGTTCGGCCGTCTCCCCGGCGGCCTCCTGCACACGAACATCGTCTCGTGCGCCGTGTTCTCGGCGATCGCCGGCTCGAGCGTGGCCACGGCGGCGACGATCGGCTCCGTCGCCCTGCCCTATTTCGAGCGGACGCGGTACAACCCGCGCATGGTGCTAGGCTCGCTCGCCGCCGGGGGCGCGCTGGGAAACCTCATCCCCCCCGGGATCACCTTCATCGTCTACGGCCTCATCACCGAGACGTCGGTCGGCAAGCTGTACCTGGCCGCCTTCATCCCCGGCTTCCTCATGGCCGCGCTCTTCATGCTCGTGATCCTCGTCTACAGCCTCATCGCGGGCACGCCGCCCCTGCCCGAGGCTGTCACCTGGCGCGCGCGCTTCGCGAGCCTGGGCGACCTCGTGCCCACCGCGGTGCTGATCCTCCTCGTGCTCGGGACCATCTATCTAGGCGTGGCGACGCCGACCGAGGCGGCCGCGCTCGGCGTGCTCGGCTCGCTCGTCTTCGCCGCCTTCGCGAGGAAGCTCACCTTCGACGTCGTGCACGCCTCCGCCCGGTCCACCGCGCGGACGACGAGCCTCATCGGCCTCATCATCCTGTCCGGCTTCGTGCTGAACTACGTCCTGTCGAGCCTGCGCCTGCCCCAGGCCCTCGCCCAGATGGTCAAGGGCTTCGCGCTGCCTCCCTGGGGCATCATGCTGATCATCATCGGGTTCTACATGGCGCTGGGCACGTTCATGGAAGGCTTCTCCATGATCATCACGACGCTCCCCGTCGTGTTCCCGGTGGTGATGGCGCTCGGTTACGATCCGATCTGGTTCGGCGTCGTCATCACGATGCTGATCGAGATCGCGATGATCAGCCCGCCCGACGGCACCGTCATGTACGTGCTGCAGGGCATGCGGATCCGGCCCGGGCCGATCACCGACGTCTTCATCGGGGTGACGCCGTTCGTGCTGATCTACATCGTCGGCGTCTTCCTGATGATGATCTTCCCCGACATCGCGCTGTGGCTGCCCCGGGTTCTCAAGTGAGGATCCCGGAGGGAGGAGCGACATGACCGCGCGCTTCCGCGTCGGCGTCGACATCGGCGGCACCTTCACCGACATCGTGCTGCTCGACGCCGGCGGCCGCATTCACACCAAGAAGGTCTCGTCGAGCGTCGATGACTACGCGCGCGCCATCGTCGACGGCCTGGGCGAGCTGTTCGGCGAGACCGGCCTCGGCGGTGGCGATCTCGCCGAGGTGCTCCACGGCACCACGGTCGCCTCCAACGCGATCCTCGAGCTGAAGGGCGCGCGGACCGGCCTCATCACGACCACCGGATTCCGCGACGTCCTCGAGATCCGGCGGATCCGGATGCCCAAGCTCTACGATCTCTCGTGGGAGAAGCCCGTACCGCTGGTGGAGCGCTATCTCCGCATGGAGGTCGACGAGCGGGTCGATGCCCACGGCACGGTGCTCGAGCCGCTCGACACGGCCCAGGTGGAGCGAGCGCTCGATCGCCTCCTCGCCGAGAAGATCGAGGCCCTGGCCGTCTGCCTCCTGCACTCGTACGCCAATCCCGCTCACGAAGAGCGCATCGCCGAGATCGTGCGCAAGCGGGCGCCCGATCTCACGCTCTCGGTGAGCTCGCACGTGCTGCCCGAGATCCGCGAGTACGAGCGCACGTCGACGACCGTCATCAACGCCTACGTCATGCCGATCGTCAAACGCTACCTCGGCACGCTGCGCTCAGGCCTCGATGGCGTCGGCGCCAAGGCGCCGCTCATGATCATGCAGTCGAACGGCGGCCTCATGACCGACGAGGCGGCGGCGACGAGGCCGGTCCACATCATCGAGTCGGGACCGGCGGCCGGCGTCGTCGGGGCCCAGGCGCTCGCTCGGAAGATCGGGCTTGGCAAGATCGTGACGTTCGACATGGGCGGCACGACGGCGAAGGCGTCGCTCGTGGAGGACGGCGAGGTGTCGCGCGCGACCGAATATCAGGTGGGCGGCGGCATCATGGCCGGCTCGCGACTGCTCACCGGCGCCGGCTATCTACTGCGCGTTCCCGCCATCGACCTCGCCGAGGTGGGCGCGGGCGGCGGCTCGCTGGTGTGGATCGATCCGGGCGGTGGCCTCCAGGTCGGGCCGCAGAGCGCGGGCGCCTTCCCCGGCCCGCTCTGCTACGATCTCGGCGGCGCCGAGCCGACGGTCACCGACGCCAACGTGATCCTCGGGTTCGTGAATCCCACCCAGCTCGCGGGCGGCGCGGTGAAGCTCAACGCCGCGCGGGCCCACGAGATCTTCGAGGCCAAGATCGCGCGCCGACTCGGGCTGCCGCTGGCCGAAGCCGCCTACGGCGCTCACGTGATCGCGGCGTCGAACATGATGCGCGCGATCCGAGCCGTCTCGAGCGAGCGCGGCCGCGATCCCCGCGAGTACGCGCTCTTCGCGTTCGGCGGCAACGGGCCGGTCTTCGCGGCGGGCATGGCGCGCCAGCTCGAGATGCGCCGCATCGTCGTGCCGCCGGCCCCGGGACTCTTCTCGTCGTTCGGCCTCCTCTTCGCCGACGTCGAGCACCACTACGTGCGGACGTGGCGGCGGCGGGCGCGCAGCGTCGAGCCGTCGGCGCTCGCCGACGTGCTCGCGCGGATGGAGGCCGAGGCGCGCGCTCAACTCGCGGCCGAGGGGTTCACCGGCGCCGCCGTGAGGATCAGGCGCTCGGCGGATTGCCGCTACGAAGGCCAGTCGTTCGAGCTGACCGTGCCGGTGGCCGGCGGCCCGGTCGAGCCCAGCACGCTGGCCGGGCTGGACGAAGCGTTCGGCCGCGAGCACGAGCGGACGTACGGCCATCGCGCCGGCCCCGACGAACCGGTCGAGATCGTGAGCCTGCGCGTCGTCGGTCAGGGCATTCCCGACCGGCCGCGCGTGCCCGACGTGCTACGCGTCGATCGCTCGGGCCCGGGCAGCGCGGGCGGATCGCGCCGCGTGTACTTCGGCCCCGATCTCGGCTGGCGCGAGACGCCGATCATCGACCGCGGGGATCTGGTGTCGAGGAGCGCCCCGGGTTCCCCGGGGCAGCTCCGAGCGTCGGGGCCGGGGGAGTCTGAGGGGGGCGTAGCCCCCTTCGCTCGAAGAGCCGGGGGCCATGTCGGGGCCCCCCACGGAATCGGTCCGTGCATCGTCGAAGAGTACGATGCGACGTGCGTGGTGCCGCCGGGCGCGCGGGCCACGCTGGATGGGCATGGCAACATCGTCATCGAGCTGGCGCCCGAGGGAGCGGTGATCTGATGGAGCCCGTGCGAGATCCGATCGCGTTCGAGCTGTTCCGCAACACGCTGCTGTCGATCGCCGACGAGATGGCGCTGACCATCCTGCGCACCGCGTACTCCGGCGTGCTGCGCGACAACATGGATTACTCGACCGCCTTCTGCGACGGTCAAGGCCGAACCGTCGCGCAGGGCCTCACCCTGCCCGCCCACCTCTCGTCGTTCCCCGATGCCCTGGCCGCGACGATCGCGCGCTACGGCGACCGCATGAAGCCGGGCGACGTGTATTGCCTGAACGATCCGTTCGAAGGCGGCATGCACATTCCCGACGTGTTCGTGCTCAAGCCGATCTTCTTCGAGGGCGAACGGCTGGCCTTCGCGGCCACCATCTGCCATCAGACCGACATGGGCGGCCGGGTGGCCGGCTCGAACGCGTCCGACTCGACCGAGATCTACCAGGAAGGCCTGCGCATCCCGCCCGTGAAGATGTACGACCAGGGTGAGCCCAACGAGACGCTCTTCCGCCTCTTCGAGAAGAACGTGCGCATGCCCGTCCGCGTGCTCGGCGACATCCGCGCTCAGCTCTCGGCCTGCCACATCGCCGAGGAGGCGTTCCTCCGCCTCGTGCACCGTCAGGGCGCCAAGCAGGTGAAGGCGTACATGGAAGAGGTGATCGAGCACACCGAGCGCCTGACCCGCGCGGTGCTGTGCGAGCTGCCGGACGGCGAGTGGTCGTTCGAGGACTGGATCGACGACGACGGCGTCGATTACGGCAAGCCGATCAGGCTCTTCGTCACGTTCCGCAAGCAGGGTGACTCCCTGGTCGCCGACTGGACGGGCACCTCGCCCCAGCCGAAGGGCGCCATCACGAACACGCTGTCGTTCACCAAGGCCGCCACCTACACGTGTCTCAAGTCGGTGCTCTCGCACGACATCCCATGCAACGCCGGCTTCTATCGCGCCATCGACGTGATCGCACCGCCCGGCACGATCGCCAACGGCGTGCTGCCGGCCGCGTCGGCCGCGCGCGGGCTCACCGGGTTCCGGATGATCGACACCTGCTTCGGCGCGCTGGCCAAGATGCTGCCGGCGCGATCGATCGCCTCCTCCGAGGGCGGCAACACCGGCGTCTCGATCGGCGGCTACTATCCGGACCGCAGCCCGTTCATCTTCGTCGAGTTCTTCTGCTCGGCGTGGGGCGGCCGCGCCTGGTCGGACGGGCTCGACGGCAACGCGAACCTCATGGCCAACATGTCGATGCCGCCCGTCGAGATCACCGAGGCCGAGCAGCCGCTACGCATTCATCGCACCGAATTCATCCAGGACGTCGGCGGAGCGGGCAAGTATCGCGGCGGCGCCTCGATCCGCCGTGATTACGAGATGCTCGAGGAGGAGGCCGTGCTGCAGGTCCGTTCGGACCGTCACGACTTCCGACCGTACGGTCTGTACGGCGGCAGCCCCGGCCAGCCGTCGCAGAACGTGATGAACCCCGACACCGAGAACCGGCCGCTTCCCGGAAAGCTCACGATGACGATGAAGCGCGGCGACGTGTTCAGTCACCGCTCGGCGGGACCGGGCGGCTGGGGCGATCCGCTCGAGCGCGACCCCGCGCGGGTGGCGCGCGACGTGAAGAACGAGTTCGTGTCGCGCGCCCGCGCCCGTGAGGACTACGGCGTCGTTTTCAAGGGGAACGGCCTCGAGGTCGACGCCGCCGCGACGGCGGCGCTGCGCGACGAGATCCGACGCCGGCGCGGATGGACGGAGCCGCCGGTCGTCAGCCGCTAGCGCAGGCCGACGGTCCTGAGCTCCGCTTCGGCCTTGGGGCAGCCGATAACACGTCTGTTATGGACACGCCCGTTCTCGGCATCGTGCTCGGCGTCATGGGGGTGACGGTCGGGTGGTGGCTGCTCACCGCCGGCCCCTCGGCGTGAGACGTCAGCGTCGAAAGGCGCGGCTCCAGCGACGAAACGAGTTCTTCGAGCACCAGTACGCGAGGAGACGAGAAGCCCGGACCGACGACGAGTAACGCGTGACGTCGTCGTCACGCACTCCACCAGGCTCCGCCGCGGCCAGCTTGGCGCGCGGCCCCATCCCTCTCGTGCCATCGCGCCCGCGAGCCGTCTCTCGGCGCGATCCCCGCCAGCCGGAACACACGTCAGAACAACGCAACGGAGCCCAGTTCGGTTTGGTACTGACATTGCTACTGTCTCCCTGGCGTCCGTGGCCTCTGATCCCTCGGCTCTCCGAACCTCGTTTCGCGCATCCTATGCCGAGGGTGTGGTCTCCGAGTTTTTCGGCGCCTGCGCCGGCGGCGCGATCCTCATCGCGTGGGCGTTGCACCTCGGAGCGAGCCCTCTCGCCATCGGCCTCATCGGCGCGCTGCCCTTCGCGGCGCAGGTTCTCCAGCTTCCCGGCGCCTGGCTGACCCAGGCCTTCGGCCCGAAGATCGTGGCCGTCAGCGCGATCGCCGCGTCGCGGTTGGTGTGGATTCCGATGATCGCGCTCCCGTTCGTGCCGCTGTCGGCCGGAACGGCGCTTCACGTCTTCGTCGCCGTCGTGGCGCTGGCGGCCGTCTTCGGCGTCGTCGGTAACAACGCGTGGACGGCGTGGATGGGCGAGCTCGTGCCCAGCGCGATCCGCGGCCGGTTCTTCAGCCGCCGGACCGTGTACATCACGATCGCCGGCACCGTCGCCTCGCTCGCCGCCGGCATTGCGCTCGACGCGCTGAGCGCCCGTGGCTTCAAGGGCCCCAGCCTCGGCGCGCTGGCCGCCGTCGCGTGCCTCGCCGGTGTCGTGAGCGTCTACCTGCTCCGCTACCAGCACGACCCGCAGCCCGTACGCGCACGCGAGCGGCGCGACTGGCGTGTGCTGATCGTCGTGATGCGTGCGGCGCCGGCGCGCCCGTTCCTCTGGTACCTGCTCGCCTGGAACGGCGCCGTGGCGCTGTCGGCGAGCTTCTTCTCGTTCCACATGCTGAGCAACCTGCGCACCGGCTTCGCGATCGCCGCGCTGCACGGCGTGGCGGTGGCGGCGGTGCGTATCATCTCGGCGCCGTTCTGGGGACGCGCGGTCGATCGATTCGGCGCGCGGCCGGTGCTCGTCCTCTGTTCCTTCGGCATCGCCGCGGTGCCGGCAATGTGGCTGCTGCCCACGCCGGCTTTCCTGTGGCCGCTCGCGCTGGAAGCGGTGCTGTCCGGTACGCTCTGGGGCGGCCACGGCATCGCCGCGATGGACCTCACCTTCCAGCTCTCGCCGCGCGCCGAACGGCCCTTCTACCTGGCCGTCTTCGCCACCGCCGGTGGTCTGGGTTTCGCGGTCGCGTCGATGCTGGCCGGGCTGCTGGCCTCGCAGTTGCCGACGCGCTTCGATCTCGCAGAGACGTGGACCAACCTGCATGTGCTCTTCATGCTCTCGGCGCTGGCGCGGCTCGCCGCCTCCATCCTGACCCTGCGCATCCAGGAGGCCGGCGCTCGGGACGTCCGGGCCTTCGTCGGCATCGTCGTCCGCGGCGCGACCGCCGCGCTCCTCCCCCGACGCGTGGCCGGGTGAGGAGCGCACGCGACACGAATCGGTCTCAGCGAGTGCTCCAGGCGGGGATCGGCCAGACGGGCCTGGCCGTCGCCGCCTCGGCCGGGAACACGATCTTCAACTGACGATCGAGGACCTGGGCCACCATCGCCTTGGCCAGGACGTTGTCGTGCTTCTCGTCGAACTTCACCCCGTGCACGAGCAGCACCTGCTCGGCCTTGAGATCCGTCCCCACCATCGCCTTCTGGATCGCCGACGGCTCGGCGGAGCGCGCCCGGTTGATCGCGTCGGCGATCACCTGGACGTTGGTGAAGTAGCGGACGGAGTTGTCGTTCATGTCGCGGCCGTTGCGCCGCTTGAACTCGTCGTTGATCGCCTTGAGGATCGGCTTGCTCGTCGACAGCGCGGGGCTCCAGAGCTGGCGCTTGGAGCCGAAGTTGGCGTCGTCGCCCATCGCCTCGTAGAACTTCGGATCGTCGTCGAACCCGCCCTGGCTGAAGATCAAGGCTGGGGCGTAGTCGAGCTTGCGCATCGTCTTCCGGATGATGATGCCGTCCGAGGTGTACGAGGTCTGGACGAGCACGTCGATGCCCGCGGACTTCAGCTTCAAGATCTCGCTGTCCATGTTGGCCTGCTCGCGGCTGTAGGGAACGCGCAAGGCCGGCGTGATCCCACGGGCCTTGGCCATTTCCTCGATGGCGTTGGCGAAGTTCACGCCGGCCGCGGTGTCCTCGTGGAGCTGGCCGAGCTTGTTCCACTTCTTGCCGTCCCGGGCGACCCAGTCGAGGTACTGGAAGAGCACCTCGCCGCCCTGATGCGCGTTCACGCCGACGCGGAAGAGGTACTGGAAGCCACGCTGGGTCAGCTCGGTCGCCGTCGAGACGGTCGTGTGCGGGATGCGATAACGCTCGATGACCGGCGCGATGGCCACGGTGACGCCGCTGTGCCAGGCGCCCATCGTGGCCGAGGGCTTCATCGTCGTGATGAGACGCTCGGCCTCGGCGCGCCCGACCTCGGGACTCGCCTGGCTGTCGGCGAAGACGAGCTTGACCTTGGCGCCGCCGAGCGAGGGGATGCCGTTCCAGCCCGCGCCGAGGAGCGCGCTGCCGGCGGCGGCCTTCACGCCGCCGTTGATCATGTCGGCGGCGAATTCCGCGCCGACCTTGCAGTCCTGGCCCGTGCCCGGCGCCGAGCCGGTGAGCGGGATGATGACACCGACGACGACTTCCTTGGGCGTCTGGGCGTCGAGCGCGAAGACCCCGAGCGCCACCACACCGATGATCGCGAGCACCAGGCCGAGCACGCGTCCTCTCATTGCCGCCTCCCTCCAAACAGACCTCTGGGCCGCATGAATAGCACAGCCAGGAACACCAGGTAGACCAGCGCGAGCTTCACCTTGGGCATGGTGAGCGTGCCTCCCGTCACGTTGACGACGCCGATCACCAGGCCGCCCGCGAACGCGCCGTAGACGCTGCCGAAGCCGCCGAGGGCGACGGCGGCGAATCCGGGCAGCAGGAAGACGTCGCCCACGAGCGGGTTCACGTACATGAAGGAGGAGACGAGGCTCCCCGCCACGCCGGCGGCCGCCGCGCTGATCCCCCACGCGATCGCGTAGAGGCGGTCGGGCTCGATGCCGAGCGCCAGCGCCGCTTCGCGGTCCTGGGCGACCGCGCGCAGCGCTTTTCCCGTCTTCGTCCAGGTGAGGAACCAGAACAGCGCGGTGGTGGCCAGCACGCTGCCGACGAACGCCACGAGCTCGCCGGTGCTCACGCGGAGCTCGCCCAGCTTCACGACGCCGTTCGACACCAGGCTCTGCGCCTGGCGATCGTCGGGACGGAAGAGGAGCCAGGCCGCGTAGCGCAAGAGGACGAACAGCCCGAAGGTCGACAGGAGCTGGGCGAAGATCGGGCCTCGCATCACGCGCTCGATCACCAGACGGTAGGTCAGCACACCGGCCGCGAAGAGCACGAGCGCGTTGACGGGCACGCTCACCAGCGGGTCGAGGCCGGCGCCCGCGTAGAGGAAGAAGGTCAGGTACATCGCCCACATCAGATACTCACCGTAGGCGAAGTTGATGACGTCCATGACGCCCCAGATCAGGCTGATGCCGACCGCGACGAGCGCGATGACGCCGCCGAACATCAACCCGCTCACCACCGACTGCAGCACGATCTCGAGCGTCATCGCCCGGCCGTGCCCGAGCCGAGGTAGGCGCGGCGCACCGCCTCGCTCCTCAGCAGCTCTTCGCCACGGCCTTCGACGCGCGTCTGGCCCTGTTCGAGCACGTACGCGCGGTCGCTCACTTCCAGGGCGCGGCGCGCGTTCTGCTCGACCATCACCACCGTCGTCCCGGTCGCGCGAACCTCCAGGATCTTGTCGAAGATCAGGTCCATGACCAGAGGGGCCAGGCCCATGGTGGGCTCGTCGAGGAGCAGGAGCCGGGGCCGGAGCAGGAGCCCGCGCCCGATCTCGAGCATGCGTCGCTCGCCACCGCTCAGGCCTTCGGCGCGCTGGCGCCGTCGTTCGGCGAGCCGAGGAAACAGCGCGAGCACACGCTCGATGTCGGTGCGCACTTCGTCCGTCGTCTCCCGGACGTACGCTCCCAGCTCGAGGTTTTCCTGGATCGTCATCTTGGGGAAGAGACTCGATCGCTGCATGACGTAGGCGATGCCCTTGCGCAGCAGCGCCGGCGGGCGCAGGCCGCCGATCGCTTCACCGTCGAGCGTGATCGATCCCTGACGCGGCGCCAGGAAGCCGGCGATGGTCTTGAGCAGCGTCGACTTCCCCGCCCCGTTCGGGCCGAGCACCGCCACCAGCTCGCCCGACGCGACGCGGAGCGACACCCCGCGCAGCACGTCGAACCGGCCGTAGCTCGCGTGCACGTCGTCGACCACGAGGACCGACGTCACCGGCGTCCCGTCGCGCGTGGCGGACCGAAGTACGACTCGAGCACGGCCGGGTCATTGCGGAGCGTCTCCGGCGTGCCTTCGGCGATGATCCGGCCCATGGCCAGCGCGTACATGCGGCTCGACAGGCCCATCACCGCTTCCATGTTGTGCTCGATGAGCACGATGGTGGTGCCGCGCTCGTTGATCTCGCGGAGCCGCGCGAGCAGACGCTCGATCAGCACGGGGTTCACGCCCGCCGTGGGCTCGTCGAGCAGGAGCAGGTCGGGCTCGCCCATCAGCACCGTGGCCAGCTCGAGCAGCCGCTGCTGTCCATACGAAAGCTCGCTCGCGGGCGTTGCGGCATGATCGGCGAGGCCCATGAACTGGAGCAGCGCGCGAGCGCGCGCCTTGACCGCCGACGTGCTCGCGCTCGCGAACGCGGCCACCACGCTCTCGGCACGATGCGATTGCCCGGCGAGCACGTTGTCGAGGGCCGAGAGCTGGGGAAAGACGCGGACGAGCTGGAACGTGCGTCCCACGCCGCGCGCGCAGACGCCGTCCGGTCTCACGCCGACGAGGCTCTGGCCACGCAGCCGGATGTCACCCGCGTCCGGCGCGAGCGCGCCCGCGATGCAGTGGAAGAGCGTGGTCTTGCCCGAACCGTTCGGCCCGATCAGCCCGACGATCTCCCCCGCCTCGACGGTGATGTCGACGCCGGCCAGCGCCGTGAGCCCGCCGAAGTGCTTGGCGACGCCGCTGACCTCGAGGAGACTCACCGACCGACGTGGGGGGCCCCGATATGGCCCCCCACACCCCCCGACGTTCGGGCGCGCCGCGGCCCAGCCGCGGCGCGCCTCTGGGTTGCCACAGGATGTCTCACGCAGCTTGCGGCACGAGCCGGGCTCGACGCCGGCGCCGCCAGAGCGCGACCACGCCGCCCGGCATCCAGAGCGTGAGCCCCACGATGATCGCGCCGTACACCACCTGGTCGATGCCGATTCCGCGGCCACCCCAGACGACGCGCACCGTTTCGGAGAGCGGGATCAGCACGAACGCGCCGATGATCGGCCCCGCCACGGTGCCGAGCCCGCCGAAGACGGGCACGAGCACCATGCGCACCGAGAGCATGGGCGGCATCACGCTGAACGGATCGATGTACGTCGTGTACTGCGCGTAGAACGTCCCGGTCGTCCCGGTGACGAACGCGCTGCCGGCCAGCGCGGCCAGCTTGTAGCGCCGCGGGTCGATGCCGAGCCGCGCCGCCGCCTCCTCGTCCTGATTGATCGCGCGCAGGTAGATGCCGAGGCGCGAGCGCTCGACCTGGACGATCACGAGCGTCATCGCGATGGCCATGACGAGGATGATCACCAGATACGGTTCTTTGCCCGCCCACAGCATGTCGCGCGTGCTCGGGATGCGCTGCACGGGCAGCACGAGCCCGTTGGCCCCACCCGTCCAGTCGAAGGCCAGGAAGAGCACGCGCACCGTCTCGCCGATCGCCAGCGTGGCCATGGCGAAGTAATGGGTGCGCAGCTTGAAGCATGGAAAGGCGATGGCGCACGCCACGGCGGCCGCCACGAACCCGCCCGCGATCATGCCGAGCCAGGGCGTGACGTTGAAGCGCAGCAGGAGCAGCGTCGAGGTGTAGGCGCCGAGGCCGAAGAACGCCGCGTGGCCGAGCGACCACTGTCCGGCATAGCCGCCCACCAGGTTCCAGGCCTGGCCGAGGACCACGTAGACGAGACAGATCACGAGGACGTGCTCGTAGTAGATCGTGTTATCGTGCCTGCGCCGGTCCGAGAGGCGGCCGGTGGGAGAGTGAGCCATGGCCAAGAACGGTTTCAAGATGATCGACGCCGAGATGCACGTGATGGAGCCCGTGGACCTCTGGAACCGCTACATCGACCCCGAGTTCAAGGCCCGCGCGCCCCGGCGGTTGAACGAGCGCCGTTGGGACATCCGCACGATGGTGGAAGGCGAGGTCATGGCGGCCATGCCCGGCGGTGACTGGCCGGCGCTCACCGACGTCGAGGAAAAGACGCTCGGCGATCGCTACGCCGAAGAGATCGCGCGCGACTTCGATCCCGAATCGCAGGTTCGGGCCATGGACAAGGAGGGCCTCGACCTCGCGATCCTCTTCCCCACGTCGGCCATGTACATCACGGCCTTCGAGACCATGGACGCGCGCTTCGCGGACGCCGCGTGCCGCGCCTACAACGACTGGCTGCACGATTACATCGAGGCCGCCGACCCCAAGCGTCTCTTCGGCGCCGCCGCCGTCTCGGCCCACGACGTGACGAGCGCGGTGGCGGAGACGCGACGCGCGGTGCGGCAGCTCGGGATGAAGGCGATCTTCCTCCGACCCAACATCTTCAACAATCGGCCGTGGCACGACCGGTATTATGACCCGCTCTGGTCGGTCTGTCAGGAACTGAACGTCCCCGTCGGTTTCCACGAAACGACCGGCTCCCGGATGCGCGCCGCCGGCGCCGATCGCTTCAAGCAGCTCGGCATCGTGCACATCGCCTCACACTCCGTCGAGCAGATGCTCGCCTGCATGGACATCATCATGGGCGGCGTGATGGAGCGGTTTCCGCGCCTGCGCTTCGCCTTCCTGGAGGCGCAGTGCGGCTGGCTGCCCTTCTGGCTGCATCGCATGGACGAGCACCACGAGTGGCGCGAGCCCTACGGCGAGATGACGCATCTCACGATGCCGCCGTCGGAATACTTCCGTCGCCAGGGCTACTGCGCGGTGGAGTGCGACGAGGAGTTCGTGAAGCACGTCGTCGAGGCCTTTGGCGACGACAACCTCGTCACCACCACCGATTACCCGCACGGCGACTCCAAGTATCCGAAGGCCATGGATCGCTTCCTCACGCTGCCGCTGAGCGACAAGAGCAAGAAGAAGATCCTGTGGGACAACGTGCTCAAGCTGTACGCGTTGTGACGGCAAACGCCGTCACAAGGTAACGCGATGAAGCTCGGGTTCATCGGCGTCGGGAGTATCGGCAACCCCATGGCCGGCCAGCTCCTCCGCGCCGGTCACGAGCTGGTCGTCCACGACATCCAGCGCGACGCCGCCGCATCGCTCCTCGCGCGCGGCGCCACCTGGGCCGACTCGCCGGCCGCCGTGGCCGCCGCGTCCGAGATCGTCGCCACCTGCCTGCCCGGGCCGAAGGAGATGGAGCAGGTCGTGCTCGGCCCCAAGGGCATCCTGGAGGGTGTGCGCAAGGGCTCGCTCTACGTCGATCACACGACGAACTCGCCCCTGCTCGTGCGCCGCGTGCACGACCTGCTGGCCGCGCGCGGCGTGGACATGCTGGACGCGCCGGTGAGCGGCGGCACCGAGGGCGCCCAGACGCGCGACCTGCTCGTCATGGTCGGCGGCGAGGGCCGCGTGTTCGAGCGGGCCCGGCCGGTGCTCGACGCGCTGGCGGCGCGCGTCATCCACGTGGGTGCCATCGGCTGCGGCTCCGTCTGCAAGATCATGCACAACTGCGCGAGCTTCACTCTCGATCTCACGATGGCCGAGTGCTGGACCGTGGGGGTCAAGGCCGGCGTGGCCCCGGAGACCATCGTGGACGTCTTCAAGAACGCCGCGCTCGGCAACATGATGAGCCTCAAGGTGCGGCTGCCCGCGACGTACCTGCGCGGCAACTTCGATCCCCGCTTCGCCTTGAAGCTCGCCCGCAAGGATCTCGGCCTCGCGCTCGAGCTGGCCCGCGCCTACGACACGCCGATGCGCCTGGGCGCGCTCTGCGAGCAGGAGCTGGTGGAGGCGATGGCCCGGGGCTGGGCCGAGCGCGATGCGTCCATCTTCCTCACGCTCCAGGAGGAGCGCGCCAAGGTTCAGGTGCGCGTCACCCCAGAAAACCGCTGAGCAGCACCCCTAGCTCGCGCGGCCGCTCCAGGAACGGGAAGTGGCTGCAGTCGGGAATCTCGACGAGCAGCGCATCGGCGAGCTCGGCGTGCGTGCGCTCGGCGACGTCGGGCAAGAGCGACTCGCTGCGTCCGCCGCGCACGATCAGCACGGGGCGGCGGATCTTGCCGAGCACGTCCCACTGCCGAGGGAACAGCGTGTCGCGCGATTCGCGTCGCTGCAGCTCGCGCAGCCGCTCGCCGAAGCGCCAGGTGAAGCGGCCGCCTGGCGCCGGCGCGAAGTGCTCGCGGATGACGATGGCCAGGCCGGCGGCGGGGATCTTCGCGTAGAGGCTCCACTGTCTCAGCCAGTCCTCGACGGCCCGAGCCGACTCGAACTCCGCGGGCGCGGCCAGCATGCCGGCGTAGTAGCTGCTGGGCCGGTCGCCTCCGAGCTGGGCCCCGATGTCGACCAGCACCAGACGATCCACCTGCGCCTCGTGCTCCGCCACGTACGGCAGCGCGATCATCCCGCCGAGGGAGGCCCCGACGAAGGCGAGCCGGTCGAGACCAAGGCGACGCGTGGCTTCGTGGATATCGCGGCCGTAGTCGGCGAAGCGATACCGCCCAGTGGGATCCGCGTCGCTCCGACCGCGTCCGCGCAACGTCAGCGCGACGAGGTGGTAACGGTCGGCGAGGGCCGGCGCCACGAGATCCCAGTAGCGCGCGGTGCCGTCCCAGCCGTGGACGAGCAGCACGTGCGGACGCGTCCGCTCGCCCCACTCGACATAGTGGAGTCGCAGGCCTCCGACGTCGACGGTGTCCTCGTGCACGGCCTCATTTATAGCGCGTCACGGCCGCGGGTACTGATCGAAGGATAGACGAATCGTGTCCCGATATAGTCGAGTCTCCTTCCACCTGCCCGTGGCGGGACGGCGTCTCTATCGCAAGGGCGTGACGGACCAGCGCAGTCCGGCGTGGCACGCCCGTTGCTCGCTTTCCCCACTGTCCATGGTCCCCCTTCCGACGCTGTCTTTCCGCCGACGTCGCTGCCTCTCGACCAGATTCCTCGCGATCATCCTCACGGCGGCGGCCGCGCTGGCCACGCCGGCGCTCGCTCACGAGCGGTTCGTCAAGCACGACGTGCTGCGGCCGTTCCCCCACGACTTCTTCTTCCACGTGGACGGGAACGTGATGAGCATTGCGGTCCGCGTCTGCCTGGCCATGGTCGCGGTCCTGTTTCTCTGGTTCCGGCGGCACGCCATCGAGGCATTCATCGAGACGAGGCTTCGGGCCGGCGCGACCGGCCGGCGAGCCGACCTCATCCGCTTCGGTCTACGCTTCGTCACCGACCAGCCGGTGGCCGCCCGCTGGTTCGAGCGGATCGGTGAGTGGGCGGTCATCCTCTTCTTGCGCTGCCCGGGCCTCGTGCTGATGTACGCGGCGGCCAATTCCTCGCTGGTGATGCCGACCTATCCGCTGGCCGAACCGACGAAGGCCCTGTTCCAGTACGCTTCGGTCGCGCTCGGCATCGCGATCGTCACGCAGCTCGCGCTTCCGCTCTGCGGCGCCGCCATCTTCGCCATCTTCGGCTACATCGTCTTCGCCTACGACTGGAAGCTGGCCGTCGACGTGCTCCCCGTCCTGAGCGTCGCCATCGTGTACGTCACCTGCCCGTGGAACTCTCACGTCCGTCCGATCATCCGACTGAGCCGCCGCCAGGTACGCCTGGTGCGCCTGGTCCTCGGCTTCAGCTTCTTCGCGCTCGGCTGGATGAAGATCTACAACCCCGACGACGTGATCGGCGTCGCCCAGAATTTTCCGACGGTGACCGAGGACCTCTTCATCAAGCTCTTCTACTGCGCGACCGATCCCCAGCTCAAGACCGGCTGCTGGCTCATGGCGTTCGCGCTGAGCGAGGTCTTGAGTGGCTTTCTCATCATGGTGGGAGTGTTCAGTCGGGGGTGGGCGCTATCGATGGTCTACGTCTTCACCAAGCTTATGGTGGTCGATTTCGGGTGGCCGGAGATTCCCCACCTCTATCCGATCGGCGCGTTCCTCTTGCTCGCCTTCTCGAACCAGCTGTCCAGCGAGCTGGATGGCGAGCCGCGCGCCGTCGGTGGCACGAGGTGGCTGCGGTCGCACTGGGGACTGGCAGTGTCGGCCGCGCTGGCAGGGCTGATCATCTTTCCGCTGCTCTACGGGCTGACGCTGACCCAGCGTCCGTTCCTGCGGACGTCGGCCACGACCAGGGCCAGCCGACCCACCGAGATCAGCGGCCAGCACAACTGACGCAGGATCGCGTCCTCAGCCGCGAGCACCGAGCCGGGCGTCGAGGCTCGCACGGCCCGGACCCGCGACGACGAGCCAGGCGAGCAGCAGCAACAACAAGACCTCCGGCAAGTAGAAGAACTCCAGCAGCCCGTGCCAGCTCGCAGTGATGTGCTTCTCGGGCGCGGCGGCCGTCACGATCGCCACCGTCATGACACCGCAGAGCATGAGCGCCGCCGGCCGCGTCAGCAGACCGACCACGATCAACGCGCCACAGACCAGCTCCGTGCTCGCCACGAACGGGGCCTGGATCTCGGGCGCTGGGATGCCGAGCGAGCGAAAGTACTGGACCAGACCGCTCAGCTTGCCGAGCTTGCCGAGCCCCGAGCCGAAGAATTCGAGCCCGACCGCGATCCGTACTACGAGCCGGATGATCCACTCGAGGCGATCGAGCCGGGCGTAGATGCGCGTCACGAGGCTGGGAAGGCGTTTCACGCTTTGTCTCTGTCGCTGACGAGCTTTGCGGCCAGATCCCTGCCGAGGACGAGCTGGAGCGCCGCGCGCAGATCAGGATGCTTGCCGAGAAACCGCTCCAGATCCTCGGGCGTCCACGACACGAAACGGACGGGCTCGACGACCTCGACGGCGGCCGTGGTGCGCGCGCCGGTGAGGAACACTTCGCGTGCGTGCACCTTCACCGCCGCCTGCCCCGACGCGAGCACGAGCATGCGCCCCGGGTGCGTCCCCTGTTCGATCAACACTTCCTTCTTCCTTATCCTCAAACCGCTGCTGATGCGCGTGGAGGCCGCGAGTACGCACGACCGCTTCAAAATACCTTCTACGAATGGCGGGCTCCGTCGCGAGTACACGCGTGTTCGAGCGCCGGCTTTGCCGGCGCAATCGGAATCCTGGGGGAGGTTTCGGAGGGGGCCGTAACGTCCGCCCCCTCCGACTTAAACCCTACGGGCAGACTCGCGTGATGAACTTCTCGGGTGGCGGCCCACCCCACTGCGAGACCAGCGCCTCCTCGGCCGACAGGAGGTTGCCCCCGTTCTTCGCGTTGAGGCGGTCGGTGTCGGCCCAGTGCTCGTGGACGCGGCCCCACGGATCGGCCCAGTAGTCGTAAACCTGGCTGCCCAGGAGGTGCCGCCCGATTCCCCACATGTGCTCGTACTTGCCGAGCTTGTCGAAGTAATCGTGGCCCATGAAGACGTCGTCGATGTCCTGCACCTCGAACGACAGGTGATTGAGGCCGGCCCGCTCGTTCTTGATGCAGAAGAAGACGTGGTGGTCGACGTACGTCTCCCCGCGGTCGCACCGGTTGAACGAGCCGATGATGTTGTCCTTGCTCCCCGCGTACACGTCGTCGGAGCAGACGAAGCCGAGCGTGTCGCGGAACCACTGCACGGTCTCCGTGATCCTGGGTGAGGCCATCACGCCGTGGCCGATGCGCTTCACGCGTGACGGGCCCTTGGGGAGTCGGTAGAGCTCGCCCGCCCGCTTCAGGGGATCGAGCCCCGAGTTCAGGGCCTGACGCTCCACCGGGATCGGCTTGAGCGTCTCGATCCCGTACACCACCTCGACCTGGTAGCCGTTGGGCTCTTTCAAGCGGACGCGCTTGCCCCCGCCCGGCTCGTCGATGTCCTCGACGCCGGAGGCGCCGGGCGCGTTGCCCAGGCGCTTGAGGTCGTCGAGGCTCGCCACGTAGTACGCCAGGCCCACGAAGCCGGCATCGCCCTTCTCGGTCACGTGCAGGTGATGGCTGGGGTCCGTCCCCCGCATGTAGAGGGCGTTCCGGGTCCGGTCCGCTCTCACCATCCCGAAATGCGTGAGGAACTCCTCCATCACGTCCAAATCCGGCGCCCGCAGGCGCCCGTAGGCCAGGTCCGTCACCTTGATCGCTGGCATCGCTTCACCTCCGCTCGAGCTCCACTCAAGCTAATGCTTCACGCGACGAAGATCAACGTGCGGCGTCGTCATCCGAGCTCCCGCGACGCCAGCCGCGCGCCCTCGACCATGGCGTCGAGCTTCGCCCACGCGATCCTCGGATCGAGGAGCGGCCGCTCGGCGAACGTGGCGAACCCGCAATCGACACCGGCCATGACGTTGTCGCGGCCGACCAGCCGCGCGTACTGCACGATCCGCTGGGCGACCAGCTCGGGGTGCTCGATGAAGTTCGTCGTGGAATCGAGCACGCCCGGGATCAGCACCTTGCCGTCGGGCAGCTTGACGCTCTCGAACAGCTTCCACTCGTGCGCGTGCCGCGGGTTGGCGCCCTCGAAGGAGAGGCCGGCCGGCCGCGCGGTGAGCAGGATGTCGAGGATGTCGCGGAGCGGGATGTCCCGGTGGTGGGGGCCTTCGTAGTTGCCCCAGCAGACGTGCAGGCGCATGCGGTCCGGTGGAAGCTCGGCCACGGCGTGGTTGAGGGCTTCGACGTGGAGCGCGGCTACTTTTCTGAACTCGGGCAGCGTCAGGTGCTGGAACTGGTTGTTGCGTCCGGAGCCCAGATCGGGACAGTCGAGCTGGAGCAGGAAGCCGGCGCGGACGATGGCGGCGTATTCGCGCTTCAGCACGTCGGCCAGCGCCGCGATGTACGCTTCGTGGCTCGGGTAGTAACGGTTCACGAGAAAGCGCGCGGCCTGGCCCGGCGACACCGCGGTCATGAAGACTCGCTCGGCCCCGCTCTTCTCGACGGCCCGGCGGAGGTTCTCGATGTCCGTCTCCACCGCGCCGAAGTCCCGCCAGGCGATCGGCCCCGAGCACGTCGGCCGCCTCTCGAACGCGGGCGTCTGCCGGCGCGCGGCGAACTCGGGGAAGTCCTTCATGTCCGCGCCCATGATGGGAGGCATGCTCTCGCCTTCGAACCCGGTGAGGCGGTCCTTGATGTACGTCGAGTAGTCTGGCCTGCCCTGCTCGCCGTCGTTGACGACGTCGAGGCCCGCCGTCACTTGCTTCCGGACGACCTCCTCGACCGCCGAGCGCACGCGGGCCTCGAACGCCACCGGATCCGTCGCGCCCCCCTGCTCTCTCGCCCTGATGAGCGCGAGGAGATCATCGGGCCGCGGCAGGCTGCCGACGTGGGTGGTGAGGATCCTCAACGTCCCAGCACCCTGGTGCAGTCCGTCATCTTGCCCTTGAACTCAGCCCAGGCCGGGTACTTCAGGAACTCCTCCGGCGTCCACGTCCAGAACTGGGACACGTTGGGATACGTCCTGACCGGGGTATTCACGAGCTGGCCCCCGACGCGCTCGACCTTTCGGATGTACTGGGGCTGCACGATGTTCTGGAACTGGTCGAGCTTCACGACGCCCTTCGGCGAATCGAACTCGAGCTTGCGCATCACCGCCATGAACGCGTCTCTGTCCTCGACCTTGCCGTTCACGGCTTTGATCGACTCCACGATCGCCTTGGCCCCGACGTAGCCGTCGGCGGCATTGTCGAACGGCACCCGGCGGTGCTTCTTCTCCCAGGCCGCCACGAAGCGCTTGTTCTCCGGCGTCTCGATCAGCGCCGTGTAGTGGATCGCCGAGTACCAGCCGAGCGAGGCGTCACCGAACTGGGCGAGATTGGCCTCGTCGGTGATCTGCGCGTAGAGATCCATCAGCGGCAGCGTGACGCCGTACTCCGGATACTGCCGGCCGAAGCGGAGCCCGTCGGCGCCGACCGCGAAGACGATCACCGCGTCGGCCGAGCGATCGATCTGGGTGATGAACGGCGCGAAGTCCGGAGTCCCCAGCGGCGCCCACAGCTCCTGGACGACGCGACCGCCGAGCGAGCAGAAGACGCGCGTGAACGAGCCGTTGACCTCGAGGCCGCCCACGTAGTCCGAGCCGACGAGGACGACCTTTCTCCATCCGGCGTTCTTGTAGGCCCAGTCCGCCGCGGCCTGGCCCGGCCCCGTGCCGCTCTGCGACCAGCGAAAGATGTACGGGTTCAGCAGCGGCCCGGGCACGGTCAGCGAGCTGACGCCGAAGTCGGCCGACACGATGATCGGAATCTTCTTGTCCTTCGCGTACCCGGCCACCGCCAGACCGACCGCGCTGCTCACGATGCCCTTCAGCATGTGGACGCCGTCGCGCTCGACGAGCTTCCGCGCCTTGGTGAGGCCGACGTCGGGCTTGCCTTCGTAATCCTCGACGAGCAACTCGATCGGCCGGCCGCTGACCTTCCAGCCGATCTCGTCGAAGTAGAGCCGCGTCCCGTCGACGGCCTCGCGCCCGTTGCGGGTGAAGACCCCGGTGAGCGGGACGAGCATCCCGATCTTCACGGGCGCCGGCGACTGAGCCGCGCCGGGCCACGACCCGAGCAGGAGGAGGCACGCTCCGACGGCCACGATGCCGGCGACGACACGTCTCATCGATGGTCCTCCTCCACCGCCTGCGCGGGCCGCGAGCGTAGCACAGGTTTGCTATAGTCACGCGGTGCTGACCGTTCGCGGCGTGGTGCTCGAGGTCGTGGAGCGAGGACAGGGCCGTCCGATCCTCTGGCTCCACGGCGAAGAAGGCCTCGATCCGCAGGCGCCGTTCCTCGATCTGCTGGCCGGCGCCGGCCGAGTGACGGCGCCTTCGCATCCCGGCTTCGGCCATTCCCCCGAATCGTCCACCGTGGACACGGTCGACGACCTCGCCTACCTCTATCTCGACCTGCTCGCCGAGCAGGACCGCCGCGATGTCATCGTGATCGGCGCCTCGCTGGGTGGGTGGATCGCGGCCGAGATGGCGGTGCGGAGCACCGAGCGGATCGCCGGCCTCGTGCTGGTGGGGGCGCTCGGCATCAAGGTCGGCGACCGTGAGACGCGCGACATCCCCGACATCTTCGCGCTGCATCCGGACGAGGTCGTGCGTCTGCAGTATCGCGATCCGGCGCGCTTCGTCGTCGACTACACGAAGAAGTCGGACGACGAGCTGGCCATCATCGCGCGCAATCGCGAGGCCACCGCGCTGTACGCGTGGGAGCCGTACTTCCACAATCCGAAGCTGCCCCAGCGGCTGCACCGCGTCACCGCGCCCACGCTGTTCCTCTGGGGTGCCGACGATCGGTTCGTCAGCGCCGAGTATTACGGGGCCGCCTATCGCGCGGCCATTCCAGGATCCCGTCTCGAGCTCGTCGAGCGCGCCGGACACTTTCCCCACCTCGAGCAGCCCGAGGCTGTCGTCGAGCGCATTCGGGGCTTCGTCCGCGACCGAGGGGCGTAGCTTCCGAGGGACGCAGGAGGAGGTGCCGCATGCGTGGCTGGTTCTTCAGCGAGAACGCGTATCACCTGCTACCCGACGCGAAAGAGTACGACTCCATCCGGGTCAAGCTCCCCAACCGCTACTACGACCCGAAGATCGGCGCCGACCTCTACCATCGCTTCATCGACGAGTGGCAGATCGCCGAAGAGATGGGCCTCGAGATCATGGTGAACGAGCACCACCAGACCGCGACGAACCTGAACCCGAGCGGCCCCGTCGTCATGGGCGTGCTCGCGCGCGAGACGCGGAAGGCGCGGCTGCTGATCCTCGGCAATCCCATCGCCAATCGCCGCGAGCCGGTGCGAGTCGCCGAGGAGATGGCGATGGTCGACGTATACTCACGCGGCCGTCTCGAGTGCGGGTTCGTGCGCGGCGTGCCCTACGAGATGTCGGCGGGGAATCACCGGCCGACCCGGATGATGGAGCGCTTCTGGGAAGCGCACGACCTCATCGTCAAGGCGTGGACGAGCCACGACGGCCCCTTCAACTGGGAAGGCAAGTACTTCCACCACCGGCAGGTGAACATCTGGCCGCGGCCGTATCAGGAACCGCATCCGCCGATCTGGATCACCGCGCTCAGTCCGTCGAGCGCGCGTGAGGTCGGCGCCCGCGGCTACATCGCCGCCTGCTTCCTGACCGGATTCGAGGGAACCAAGGCGGTGTACGACGCCTACCGTGGACGTCGCGCGGAGCTCGGGCTCGCGCCTGCGGGCCTCGACCGCTTCGCCTACGCCGCACTCGTGTACACCGGGGAGACCGACGAGGAGGGCTACGCAGGCGCCCGGAAGCTGATGTGGTACCTCGAGTCGAACAAGGTGCCTCCGCAGTTCACGAGCCCGCCCGGCTATCACCCGATCGCCACGATGGTGAACGGCATGAAAGGGACGAATCCCGGCATCTTCAAGATGTTCCAGAACCCGACGCTCGACGGGCTCATGAAGAACGGGCTCGTCTTCGCCGGCAATCCGGATTCCGTGTACCGCCAGGTCAAGAAGATGTACGACCACGTTGGTGGCTTCGGCCATCTACTGATGATGGGACAGGCGGGCTTCCTGGATCACGACGAGACCGTGAAGGGCATGGAGATGTTCTCGCGCGAGGTATATCCACGGCTGAAGGAACTGACGGTGCGCTGATCAGGAAGTTGGGGGGACCCGTTCCGCTTCCCAAACCCGATTGATTGACTGAGGGGGGACCCTGTCCCCCCTCAGACTCCCCTTTTCGCGTGGCGCGCGACAAAGCGGGTCGCTTTGCGCGGCGGTTGACTCGCGTGTTGTATCCGAGTTTTGAATCAACCTATATGTTGTTTCAGGAAGTCCATCGTGCGCTCGCGGGCGAGGCGCGCGCTGGCCGCGTGATACGACGCGCGCTCGTCGCAACTGAAGCCGTGGCCCGCACCCTGATAGATGTGCATCGGCACCTTGGGCTGGGCGGTCCGGATCGTGTCCCAGTGGTCCTTGGGAATGGACTGGTCGGTCTCGCCGAAGTGCAGCAGCACCGGACTCTTCGGCGGCTCGTTGGCGAACTCGGCCACGGCGCCGCCGTAGTAGCCGATGGCGGCGGCGATGCCGGGCACGCGCGTGGACGCCAGCCAGGCCAGCGAGCCGCCCATGCAATAGCCGACGACCGCCACCTTCAGGCCGTCCTTCTTGAGCGCGTCGATGGCTGCCTTCATGTCCATGACCATCGTGTCCCATCCGAGCTTGCCGCGGATGGCGCGGCCGCGCTCGATGTCGGCCTGCTGGTAGCCCATCTCGACGCCGCGCTCGACGCGGTCGAAGAGCGCAGGGGCCAGAGCGACGAAGCCGTCGGCGGCGAAGCTGTCGGTGAGCTTCTTGATGTGCGAGTTGACGCCGAAGATCTCCTGGACGACGACGAGTCCGCCGCGGGCCTTGCCCTTGGGCGCTGCCCGGTACGCGCCGAACTTGAATCCATCCTCGGACGTGAGGTTGATCATCTCTCCCATCGTGGTGGTCTCCTCTTCCTGGTGGTTAGCGTGGAACGAGCGTGGCGCGACCGCGCGCCGAATCCACGGTCAGCGTGAAGCGATCGAGCACGTCACGGCCGAGGAGGCCGTCGATATCGGCCAGGCCGACGTCGTGCACGATCACCGTCAACGGCCCCACGCGGGCGCCCGCCACGTCGAGCAGTGGCACCGTGACCTCGCGCGCCGTCGCCGAGCCCGTCACGCCGATGATGTTCACCACGCGTGAGCTGCCCGTGTCGAGCCCGGTCCGCGCGAAGGCGGCCGGCGAGATGACGGTGCGGTCGGCTCCGGTGTCGAGCACGAGCGTCAGGCCGACGCCGTTGATGGACACGCTGGTGCGGATCGGCCCCGCGCCGGTGATCGGGATCACCGACGGATCGGTTGCGGGCGCCTCCACGCGGCCCGGCTCCTCGGGCCGGGCCTGGGGGCTGTCGATCTCGCGCGCCCGTTCCCGATACTCCGGCGGAATCGATTCGCGATCGTTCGTGTAGCGGGTGACACCCTCGGTGTCGGTCCATTGGTAGATCTGAGCGGCCGCCGGCACCGCCGACGCGAGGACGGCGACGACGACGGCGGCCATCACTCTCACCCGAGATCCGGCTCCACCCGCAGGCCGTCGTTGAAGCGATTGGTGAAGTTGGCGGCACAGATGACCAGCGTCAGCTCGACGATCTGGTCCTCGCTGAAGTGCTTGCGCAGCTCCTCGAGCGCGCGATCGCGCATGGGCGCGGCACCGCGCGTGAGCCGGTCGGCGAAGAGGATCACCGCCTTCTCGCGCTCGTCGAAGAGCGGACTACGCTCGTAGAAGGTCAGGGCGCGGATCTGCTCGTCGGTCACGCCGACCCGCTTCGACGAAGCGGTGTGGGCGCGCGTTCAGTACTCGCAGCCATTGACGAGCGAGGTTTTGAGGTAGGCGAACTCCTTGAGCTTCGGCTCGACCGTCCCCTCGCCCGTCGCCGCCCCGTAGAAGGGCAGGAACTTGGCCAGCACGTCCGGCCGGTGGGCCATCACCCCGAAGATGTTCGGGACCTTGCCGAACTTCTTGGTCATGTCCTCGAAGATCGGCTTCAACCCCACTGCGGCGCTGTCCTTCGGCACAGGTTTCACGACTGCCATGATCTCCTCCTTGTGACGCGTCTCGGGCTACCGGACGACCTTCTTCTCGCGCAACGCCGTGATCGCCGCTCGGTCGTACCCGTGCTCGGCCAGGACCTCGTCGGTATGCTGGCCGTGGAGCGGCGCGGCGCTCCGTACACCGGCCCGCATCCGCGAGAACTTCACGGGCGTGCCGATCACGGGAATATCGCCCAAACGCGGATGGTGGGCGCGTTCGATCATCGAGCGGGCGGCGGTCTGGGCGTCCTTCATCACCTGATCGACGGTGTTCACCGGCGTCGCCGGCACGCCGGCCTTCTCCAGCATGGCCAGCAGCGCTTCACGGTCGTGCCGGCCGATCGCAACTTCCAGCGCGGCCTCCAGGTCCTTGCGGTGCTTGACCCGTTCCGGGTTGCTCTTGAAGCGCGGATCCTCGGTCAGCGCGGCGAGACCCAGCGCCGGCGCCAACCGCTGCCACAGCCGGTCGTTGGCGGCGGCGACGAAGACCCACTGGCCGTCCTGGCAGCGGAAATTACGATACGGCACCACGGAAGGATGCGACGAGCCGAGCGCCTGCGGCACGGCGCCCGTGAGCAGAAAGCCCTCCGCGTGATAGTTGAGCAATCCCACCGCGGTCTCGAGCAGCGAGGCATCGACCCGCTGGCCGAGCCCGGTGCGCGTGCGGTGATGGAGCGCGCTCACGATGCCGAAGGCCGAGAAGATTCCCGTGGTGAGGTCGAGGAACGAGATGCCGCAGCGAACGGGCGGGCCTCCGGGCTCGCCGGTGATCGACATGATCCCGCTGAAGGCCTGCATGAGCGCCTCGTAGCCGGCGCCGTCCTTGCGCGGCCCCGTGCGCCCGAAGGCCGAGATCGAGCAGTACACGAGCCCGGGGTTCAGCGCGGCGAGCGTGTCGTAGCCGAGCCCGAACGATTCCATGGTGCCGGTCCGGAAATTCTCGATGAGGACGTCGGCGCCCGCCACGAGGCGCTTGATGGCCTCGACGCCCTCAGGCTGCTTGAGATCGAGCGCGATGTCGCGCTTGTTGCGGTTGATGACGAGGAAGGCCGCGGACTCCCCGTCCTTGTGGGGAGGCCACGTGCGCGACTCGTCGCCGCTCCCGGTGTCTTCGACCTTGATGACGTCGGCGCCGAGGTCGGAGAGGAGCATGGCGCAGAAAGGACCGGCCAGGACACGGGAGCAATCGACGACACGGATGCCTTCGAGGGCCAGGGCAGGCTGGGTCATGCCGCCTAAGATAACGGAACTACCCGACCCAGACCACCTCGAGATTCACGCGCGCAGCGGCTTCGCGCTGCCGCCCGTCGGCCGTGACGAATGGCGGTCTTCGACCCGACTCATCGGCGAAGATCAGCGCTGACGCGATGTGGATAGCGTCGAGTGCTGAGACACCGAGTTGCGTGGCCACGGTCTCGGCTCGGCTCAAGACCGGCGGAGCGACGTCGATGAGGTCCCACCGGACACGGTCATCATTGATGCGCCGCAAGGCGGCTGTCATTCCCGCATCGGTGATGTCGCCGAGATTCACTCGCCGCCGAATTGCGGCACCGAGCTCGACGGCGATCACCGCCGAGGAGAGGAGCCGAAACCGGCGAAATAACTCACGAGCGCGGATCGACGACGGCTCGTTGATGTAGCGCTTGACGACCACGCTCGTATCGAAGTACGCCGAAGGCGTCGCCACTATCGCTCGTCGCGCATCTTGCGGATCGTCTCGGAGGCGGGCTCGCCTTTGATGCGGATCGGGCGGAAGGGAACCATCGGTCCCGGCTTCGTCGCCCGTCGCAGCAGACCGGCGGCTTCGAGGCGTCGCAACGCGGCTTCGTCTCCGTTCGCGCGCGCGAGGGGACGGATCACCGCGATCGGCTTCCCGCGCTCGGTCAAGACGACCTCTTCCCCGGCTTTCACCGCGCGAATGGCCTTCGAGAACTTCTGATTCGCCTCGCGCAACCCCATTCTCATGGCTCGCTCCCGGGAGATGTAGTGACGTAACTACGTTACGGTGGCCTGGCCATGGCGGTCAATGTCTGAAAACCCGGACACCCGGGCGCGGTACCATGGACGCATGAGCCGGCTGCGGCAGGCCTTGCTGGAACGCATCCTCGTCCTCGACGGGGCGATGGGTACGATGCTGCAGGCGGCCAACCTCTCGGCCGCGGACTTCGGCGGCCCCCAGTACGAGGGCTGCAACGAGCACCTGAACCTCACGCGCCCCGACGTGGTGGCCGGCGTCCACCGCGCCTACCGGCACGCCGGCGCCGACCTGATCTGCACCAACACCTTCGGCTGCGCGCCCTACGTGCTCGCCGAGTACGGCCTCGGCGAACGCGCCCACGAGATCGCGCTGGCCGGGGCGCGCATCGCCCGCGAGGCCGTCGGCGACGGCTTCATCGTCGGGGCGATGGGACCGGGCACCCGCTCGATCACCGTCACGCGCAACGTGACCTTCGACGAGGTCCGCGCGGCCTACGCGGTCCAGGCCAACGCGCTCGTCGAGGGCGGCGTGGACGCGCTGCTGCTCGAGACCCAGCAGGACACGCTGAACCTGAAAGCGGCCGCGCTCGGGGTCCGCGACGCGCTCGCAGCCGCTGGGACCGATCGTCCGCTGATGGTGAGCGCCACCATCGAGCCGATGGGGACGATGCTGGCCGGCCAGGGCGTCGAGGCGCTCTACGTCGCGCTCCAGCACCTCGAGGTGTTCTCGATCGGGTTGAATTGCGCGACCGGGCCGGAGTTCATGACCGATCACCTGCGGACGCTCGCCGAGCTCGCGGCGTGCTTCGTCACCGTCTATCCGAACGCCGGGTTGCCCGACGAGCGCGGCCAGTACGGCGAGACGCCCGAGAGCTTGGCGTTCAAGATGCGGCGCTTCGTGGACGAGCGGTGGGTGAACGTGGTCGGCGGCTGCTGCGGCACGACCCCCGAGCACATCCGTGCGCTGGCCGCGATGGTCCGTCGCCAGCGCCCGCGGGTGACGGCCGGCGTCGAGCCGCAGGCGGTGAGCGGCATCGAGGTGCTCTATCCGGCCGACGACAACCGGCCGATCTTCGTCGGCGAGCGCACGAACGTCATCGGCTCGCGCCGCTTCAAGGAGCTGATCGTGGCCGGCCAGGTCGAGGAGGCGGCCGAGATCGGCCGCGCCCAGGTCAAGAACACCGCCCACGTGCTCGACGTGTGCCTGGCCAACCCCGACCGCGACGAGGCGGCCGACATGGATCGCTTCATGGCGGCGCTCACCCGCAAGGTGAAGGTCCCGCTCATGATCGATTCCACCGACGCGGCGGTGATCGAGCTGGCCCTCCGTCACTGCCAGGGCAAGGCCATCGTCAACTCGATCAATCTCGAGGACGGCGAGGAGCGCTTCGAGAAGGTGTGCCCGCTGCTGCGCACGTACGGCGCCGCCGTGATCGTCGGCTGCATCGACGAGGACAAGCAGCAAGGCATGGCCGTGACGGCCGGCCGCAAGCTGGCCATCGCCGAGCGCGCTCACGCGCTGCTCACGCAGAAGTACGGCATTCCGGCCCGCGACCTGATCTTCGATCCGCTGGTGTTTCCCGTCGGCACCGGCGACCAGAACTACGTGGGCTCGGCCGTGGAGACGATCGAAGGCGTCCGGCTGATCAAGGAGCGCTTCCCCGAGTGCAAGACCATCCTGGGAATCTCGAACGTCTCGTTCGGCCTGCCGCCAGCCGGCCGCGAGGTCCTGAACGCCGTCTTCCTCTATGACTGCACCAAGGCCGGGCTCGACTACGCGATCGTCAACACCGAGCGGCTCGAGCGCTATCCCTCCATTCCCGAGGAGGAGCGCCGCCTGGCCGAGGACCTCATCTTCCAGCGCGGCGCCGACCCGGTCGCCGCCTTCGCCGCCCACTTCCGCGGCCGGACGAAGGCCGCCCCCGCCCGGAGCACGCTGTCACTCGACGAGAGGCTGGCCCGCTACATCGTCGAGGGCAGCCGCGACGGCCTGGTCGACGACCTCGAGGAGAAGCGGCGTGACACCGCGCCGCTCGACATCATCAACGGCCCGCTCATGAGGGGCATGGACGAGGTCGGCCGGCTCTTCAACGACAACCAGCTCATCGTCGCCGAAGTCCTCCAGTCGGCCGAGGCGATGAAGGCCGCGGTGGCCCACCTCGAGCCGTTCATGGAGAAGGCCGAGTCGGCGACGCGTGGCACGTTCGTCCTGGCCACGGTGAAGGGCGACGTCCACGACATCGGCAAGAACCTGGTCGAGATCATCCTGGCCAACAACGGCTACCGCGTCATCAACCTCGGCATCAAGGTCCCGCCCGAGACGCTCATCGCCGCCTGCCACGAGCACAAGCCCGACGCCATTGGATTGTCGGGGCTCCTGGTGAAGTCGGCCCAGCAGATGGTGGTGACGGCCCAGGACTTTCGCGTGGCCGGCGTCGACATCCCGTTGTTCGTCGGCGGCGCCGCGCTCACGCGGAAGTTCACCGCGACGCGCATCGCCCCCGAGCACGCCGGCCTCACCGTCTACGCCAAGGACGCGATGGACGGCCTCGACCTCGCCAACCGGTTCTTTACCGCCACCACGCGCGAGGCCCTGATCGAGAGCATCCGCGCGGAGCAGGCCGCCCTGGCCACGGCACCGCCCGCGCCGGCCCCGGCACCATCCGCCGACGCATTGCCGCCAGCACGCGTGTACCTGCCGCGCGCCGAGCCACCCGAGCCGCCGGACCTCGAGCCTCACGTGCTGCGTGACGTGGCGCTCCCCCACATCTATCCGTACCTGAACCTCCAGATGCTCTACGGCAAGCATCTGGGACTGCGCGGCCTGGTCTCGCGGCTCCTCGAAGACGGCGATCCCAAGGCCCGGGAGCTCCACGACACGGTGGAGACGCTGAAGCAGCAGGCCGTGGAACGGCGGATGATCGTCGCCAACGGGATCTACCAGTGGTTCCGCGCCCGAGCGACCGGCGACAGCCTCACCGTGCTCGACGCCACGGGGCGTGAGCAGGCGCGCTTCACCTTTCCGCGTCAGCCCGCCACCGAGCGTCTGTGTCTCGCCGACTACGTGCGAGACGACCGCGACGACTACGTGGCGATGTTCGCGGTGACCTGCGGCACCGGCGTTCGCGACCTGGCCGAGGGCCTGAAGCAGCGGGGCGAGTACCTCGCCTCGCACGCGCTCCAGGCGCTGGCCATCGAGAGCGCCGAGGCGTTCGCCGAGATGCTGCACGCCCGGCTCCGGACGCTCTGGGGATTCCCCGACCCCGGCGATCTGCCGATCGCCGACAAGCTCAAGGGACGCTACCGCGGCATTCGCGTGTCCTTCGGCTATCCGGCGTGCCCGAACCTCGCCGATCAGGCCACGCTGTGGCGACTCCTCCACCCCGAGCAGATCGGCGTGACGCTGACCGAAGGCTTCATGATGGACCCCGAGGCATCGGTGTCCGCGCTGGTGCTCCACCACCCCAGCGCCAAGTACTTCAAGGCCGATTGACCAGTGCCCGGTATAAGCCTTGACATATCGCCGACTTATGACCGAATCTAGTCTGATGATGAATCGCTGGTGGCACCGGCATCGACGGTCTCCGCTCTGCCTGAGCCTCTATGCCGTCTGTTTCGTCATCGTCCTTTCCTTCATCCTGTTCGAAGTCCTCGATGTCGACGGCTCGGATTTCCAGGTGCCGACCGGCCGGAACGCGACCCTGCGCGCCACGACGACGGAAGAACACGCCAACGCCCTGCGTCGAGCGTTTCTCATCAACGCCGTCGCGCCGCTGCTTCTCGTCGGCCTCATCGCGCTGGTGACGTCATCGGCGACGGTACGCCAGATGATGGCGCCCGGCACCACCGCCGCCCGCACGACCACTGGACGCCGGTACCGGCCACCGCTCGCGCGCGCCTCGCTGCCCGCGCCCACCGCCTGACCCGCGCTCTCGCGCGGCCGAGACCGATCACGGCCGCGAGGTACTTAATGAAACGGCCGGAGACCACCGGCCAGGGAGCCCCTTGATTGCAAGAATCGCCGTGGATTTCGTGACGACGTCCGTGAGCCGCGTCCTCGTCCTCGTGGGCACGCTGGCCGTCTGCTTCGCGCCCATCGCGTCGTCCGGTCAGGAGCGCGCCACGCGCCTCACGCTGGACGACGCCCTTCGCCTGGCCGAGCGCGAAAACCCGACGCTCCGCGCGAAGCGCTTCGAGCTGGACGTCACGCGCGCCGGCGAGATCACGGCCGGGCTGCGCCCGAATCCCAGCGCCTCGTACACCGCGGAGAAGTTCGGCGCCAACATACAGGAGTACACGGTGACCGTCGGCCAGACGATCGAGCTCGGCGGCAAGCGCGCCCGGCGGCTCGACAGCGCCCGTGCCGCCACGCGGGTGACGCGCTTCGAGGTCGACGACATACGCCGCCAGGTATTCGCCCAGGTGAAGAAAACGTTCACCGACGTGCTGGTGGCCCGGGCCACCTTGGTCCTGGCCGAGCAGACGCTCAAGACGCTCGATGACGTCGAGCGCATCCAGCGCTTCCGGGCCGAGCGCGGCGACATCTCGGAGCTCGAGCTGACGCGCATCCAGCTCCAGCGCTTCACCTTCGAGCGCGA
>WNFT01000179.1_pt1 | contig 47808 bp, 47 predicted proteins | sample 5400191 | NCBI WGS metagenome assembly WNFT01 (sample SAMN13153359, study PRJNA577476) | soil metagenome | isolation source: 80 cm saprolite under Madrone tree | place: USA:California | collected 2016-06-14 | reverse complement strand
TCGACGAGCAGGTCGCTGACGCCCTTGTCCCAGTGCTCGCCGAATGGCGTGCATCCCATGCCGACGATCGCGACGCGGTCCCGGATCCCGTTGCTCGCCATACGCGATCTCCCTTGCTCGCCGGCCTCACGATCGGCCGGGCCTTCCAGAAGTAAGAAACCTGTTCTTGAAGTATCGCATAGTTGCGCACTTACGAGTCGCAGAATGCGGCAAATCGTGGCATCTACCGGAACCCCGGCGCAACCAGAATCCGATTTCCATCGGACGCAGCTCAGCGTGTTGCCTGGGCGCCTTCCCCGACCGGCGACATCGGAGCCGCCGCCAACCACCAGGTCCAGCGCCGAGCAGCGCGGACTTAGCGATTCAAGAACCAGAGTGAACCACGGGCGCGACCCGACGTAAGCGACTCGATTTCAAGGCCCGGGGGTGGCCTGTTCGGCTCTCGCGCTCAGTGAAGGATCTGACGCTGTTATCCGGTAGATCACCCAGATTCTTTGCGGGATTCACCCGATTTTCCGGGCCTCCAGGGGAAACTAAAAGGGGTTAACCCTCGCGAAGAGAGTAAAAGATGCGCAACCGCACACTACCCCTCATGCTCCTGGCACTCGCCCTTCTCGTAGCTTCTACCGTGTACCCGCCCTCGGCCCGTGCTCAGAGTTCCTGCGACCTTGGCTTTGCCCTCACCCACGGCGGCGTCGCGGAAGCGGACATCAACGGCGACGGGCTGACCTGCGAGTTCAATACGGTCGACTCAATAACCGGCGTCTGGACGACCATTGCGCTCGACAACGTGCCACCTGACATTTCGGCCCCTGATCAATGCCCGGATCACTTTGTGTCCACTCCATGGCCGTGCGGTGTGACCCCAGACCGAAATATGGACTGCAAAGTCTGCATGAAGGCGACCCAAGGCCACGTTTTCTTCGTTGACGACAACGCGAAGTCGGGTTCGTGCGTCTCGAATCCGACGAAGTGCAAGGCGCCGGACAAATGCACGGTGGCCGCCTGTGACGCCACCACCGGCCTCTGCGTCTTCACTCCAGTGGTGTGCACGGCATCGGATCAGTGCCACGTTGCGGGGACATGCGATCTCGCCACTGGCCAGTGCTCCAATCCACCGGCACCGGACGGCACCGCCTTCAGCGACGGCAACCTGTGCACAGGCGAGAACTGCCAGGCCGGTGTGTGCAAGCCCTTTATCGAAGTCATTTGTCCGGTGGGGACCTGCAATCCTACGACAGGCACATGCATGTAGTTACCCGTAGCAGGGGAGCAGGCGGGTGGGCCGAGCCGCCCGCCTGCTGCTCCAAGAGGTGGAGATTAATGGGGGAGGGTTCGTGACAGTCCTCGCCCCCACAGCGGCGTTGGAAAGCGTCGCCGCCAAGGCGCCACGCGCCGAAGAGCCGATGACGAAGCCGGCGGACACGATCATGTGATCTAGCCGCGCTCCGGACAGCGAGGTTCATGATCCCGGGTAAGAGTCGTGCACGCCTGAGCCGTGCGCCGCCCGGGTTCCAGTTGGAGTGACTCGGGACATGGCGACACGCGCCCCCTGCGTCCTAGGGACGTGCCGCCTCGGGCGCCTCGTCCTCCCACGATGCCGATACGGATGTCCTTCGAGCAGCCGTTTGAACCGGAATTCGTAAGCGTCACTGAGGCCGCGGCGGAGCTCCTTGATTGCGACAGCGCAGCTGAGGGAAACGAGCATGCGCGACTTTATCAGCCCGGTTCAGAGGGAGGAGCTCGGCGATGTGTGCACGCGCGGTGGGGCCCCCAGAGCTGACCACGCAACCATCCGCAACCCAGGCGCAACCGCCTACCCAAGGCCTCAACGTAAATATCTAGTTGATTGTGAAGAGTCTCGGCTTCACCGGATCGGCCGGGCCTTCCAGAAGTAATTGTGCACGGAGCCGGCGGTCAGGAGCCGCCGGAAGGTCATCTCCACGCGGTCGCCGATCCGCACCGCGCCGGGATCCACGTCGGTCAGCTCACACTGGAACCGGCCTCCGCCCTCGAAATCGATGACCGCCGCGACGACGGGCGGCGAGAGCGAGTACGCGAGCCGGTCCACCGTGAACGTCGCGATCGTCGCCGGGACGTCGGCGAGCCGCTCGGGCGCCATCCGGTCCACGGCGTGGCACTTCACGCACACGCGCTGCGGCGGCAAGTGCCGCGCGCCGCACGCCTGGCAGCGACTCCCGGTGAACGCGAACTTCCACGCCTCGGCGCGCGCGGCGGGCGGCGCCTCGGGCGGCTGGGGATCGGGCCGTCGCGGCGGCTCGCGACGGAGGAACCCGCGCCAGGTGAGGAAGTTCGTGTAGCTCATCGTGCCGCCGCCCTGGAGCGGGGTGGCCCCGGTCGCGACCGGCCGCCGTGCGGCGACCGCTCCGGTGGTCCGCCAGACGGTGACGTCGCAGCCATCGGCGAGCGAGACGACCGCGACGAGTTGCTCGGGGGCGACCGTGTCCAGCACGCTCGCCAGCAACAGCCCGGCGTGAGCCGTACCGGTGTTGCCGATGACCGAGGCGAGGTCGTCGACGACACTCCCCTTCGTCGCGCCGATGACGCCCGCGAGCCGCCGGGCGGCGCGTGCGTGGGGCCCCGTCAGCACCCAGTGACCGATGGACGGCGCCGTCACGCCCGCCTGCTTGAGCGCGTCGGTCACGGCGCTCTCGCCGAGCGGAACGTAGACGTGCTCACCGAAGCGCTCCTCCCACTGGCGCGAGGCCGGCTCCCCGGGCAGCCGCCAGCGCTCGAGGAACTCGGCCGTGGCGGACCCGGAGGCGACGGGCTCGGCGAGCACCGGTGAGTCGCGGGAGTCGTCGCCGCAGAGGAACGCGACGGCGCCGTCGCCGCCCTCGCGCTCGTCGGCGCTTCCCGGAAGGCCCGTCCGGATGTCGGAGAGGACCGCGAGCGCCGTGCCGCGCGCGTCGAGCGTCGCGCGGAGCGCGCCCGCGCCCGAGCGGACGGCGCCCGCCATGTCGAAGGCGGGCGCCGACGGGGCGAGGTCGAGCGCGGCGTGGATCGCCGTGGCGTTGGTCTTGTCGAGGTACGCGGGCGACGCGGTGGCGAAGTAGAGCACCTCGGGGGCCAGGCGCGGCGCCCGGCGCAGGGCGGCGCGCGCCGCCTCCACGCCGAGCGAGGTCGTGTCCTCGTCGTAGCTCGCGACCGACCGCGTCCCACTCCCGGACGGCGCCCCGAGCGCCGCCGCGAGGGCCTTCCGATCGAGCCGCCAGTACGGGACGTAGACGCCGTAGGTCGCGATGCCACGCATGCGGCGTCGATTCTATCAGGCGTGTCACACCCCCGCATGTATGCTTGAACGATGGCCGGCAGCGAGTGGAGTGGCGCGATCGCGGTCGCCGCGTTCGTCGCCTCCTACGTCGGGCTCGGGCTCGGCCGCGTGCCCCCCTTCCGTGTCGACCGCACGGGCGTCGCGATCATCGGCGCCACGCTGATGGTCGTCTCGGGCGCGCTGCCCTGGCCGGATGCCGTGGCCGCCGTGGACGCGCCGACGCTCGTCCTCCTGTTCGGGATGATGATCGTCACGGGCTACCTGCGCCTGTCGGGGTTCTTCCGCCTCGTGATGACGTGGGCGCTCCGCCGCGCCCGGACGCCACTCGCCCTCCTCGCAGCCGTCGTCACCGCCTCGGGCGTCCTGTCCGCGTTCTTCGTGAACGACGTCGTGTGCCTCGTCCTGGCGCCGGTCGTGCTCGAGATCACCCGACAGCTCGCGCTGCCCCCCGTGCCGTACCTGCTGGCTCTCGCGACGGCGGCCAACGTCGGGAGCGTCGCGACGCTCACCGGGAACCCGCAGAACATGCTCGTCGGGAGCTTCTCGGAGATCGGCTACCGGAGCTTCCTCGCGCGCGAGGCGCCCGTCGCCGTCCTCGGGCTCGGGTGCGTCTTCCTCGTTGTCTGGCTCGTGTATCGCCGCCAGCTCCCGCAGGCGCCGCTCGCGATCCTCCCGGACGCGCGGATGGCGGTCCACTATCCGCTCATGCTGAAGACGATCGCCGCCGTCTCGGTGATGCTGGTCCTCTTCCTCGCCGGCGTGCCGATCGCGATCGTCGCGATCGCCGGCGCCGGGTCCACGCTCCTCACGCGGCGCGTGAAGCCGGAGAAGGTCTATCGCGAGGTCAACTGGGGGCTGCTCGTCCTCTTCGCGGGCCTGTTCGTCATCACCGCAGGGCTCGAGCGCTCGGGGATCATGGACGTCTTCCTGCACTGGGCGGCGGCGGCGAACCTCGATCGCCCGGCGGTGCTGACCGTCGTCGCCGCGGTGCTCTCGAACCTCGTCTCGAACGTCCCCGCGGTCCTCCTCGTGAAGCCGCTCGTCGCCTCGTTCGCCGAGCCGCGGCGCGCCTGGCTCGTCCTCGCCATGGCCTCGACGCTCGCCGGCAACCTGACGATCCTCGGCTCCGTGGCCAACCTCATCGTCGTCGAGACCGCGCGAGCGGCGCGCGTCGAGATCGGCTTCGTCGAGTACGCGAAGGTGGGCGTGCCGCTCACCCTCGTCACGCTGCTCCTCGGCTGGCTCCTGCTCGCGTTCGCGCGCGTCTAGATCCTCGGAGGGGCCCTCGCGGTTCCGTATGTGATCACGTCCGTCGGGATCGTGCCCTATGTGGCCGGCCAGAAGGGCCGGAGCGGCCTGGTGTGGATCCTCATTTCGTTGCTCGTGTCTCCCGTGATCGCCCTGCTCGCGCTGGCGGCGATGCCAGTGACGCGGGGAGACGACGACCAGATGGCGCCCTGTCCCTATTGCGCCGAGGACGTCAAGACGGACGCGGTCGTCTGTCCGCACTGCAGGAGCAGCCTGGATCCCAAGGTGGTCGGACGGTTGGCCCCACGGAAACGGTGATGCCGACGCTCGCCGCGCGCGGGCTCAGCGCGTGCGGTCGAGCCGACGGATCGTGATCGTCCTCGGCTCGTCGCCGAGACCCTCGATCCTGACCTCGATCGTCCGCGCTGGCAAGAGCGGCAGGAGCTTGTCCGCCCACTCGACGACCGTCACGCCGTCTCCCTGCAGGAGCTCGGGGACCCCAAGCTCCAACAGCTCGACGAGGCTCTGGGTGCGGTAGGCGTCGACGTGGTAGATAGGCACGCGGCCCCGGTACTCGTTGATCATGACGAAGGTCGGGCTCGTCGCGCGCGTCGTGGCGCCGAGACCGCGCACGAGCCCCTGGATGAAGCAGGTCTTCCCCGCTCCGAGCTCGCCGACGAGGGCGACGACGGCCCCGGGCGCGAGCGCCGCCGCGAGCCGCTCGCCCGCGGCCTCGGTCGCCTCGGCGCTCGTCGTGCGGAGCTCAGTCGTGACCGCCACCGACCCTCCGGAACGCCTCGGGAAGCGCCCCGATGACGTCGCCCGCGATCAGTGACTCCTCGCCGACGCGCTCGGCGGCGATGTCGCCCGCGAGCCCGTGGAGGTAGACGGCCGCCTGGAGCGCCACGCCCGGGGCCATCCCGCGAGCGAGGAGGGCGCCGAGGATTCCGGTGAGGACGTCGCCCGTCCCGCCGCTCGCCATTCCGGGATTCCCGGTCGGGTTCACGAAGACGCGACCCTCGGGGTCGCCGATCACGCTCCAGGCGCCTTTGAGGACGACGTGCGCGCCGTGGCGCGTGGCGAACTCCCGCACCGTCGTGATCCGGGCGCGCTGGACGTCCGGCACGGAGGCGGCGAGCAAACGCGCCATCTCGCCCGGATGGGGCGTGAGGACGCGGGCCGCCGGCGCCGCACGGAGCGCCTCCAGGTGACCGGCGAGCGCGCTCAGGCCGTCGGCGTCGACCGCCATGGGCTTCGGGAGCTCCTGGACCAGCGCGCGCGCCGCCGCGCGCGTCTCCTCGTCGAGCCCGATCCCCGGCCCGAGCGCGACGGCGTCGCGCGGGGCCGCCAGCTCCGCGACGACCTCACGCGCCTTCAGCGCGAACGTGCGCGCGCCGGTCTCGGGCAAGGGCTCGGTCATCGCCTCCCGCACGAGGCCCGCGACGACGGGCTGCTGGCTCGCCGGCGTGGCGACGGTGACGAGCCCCACGCCGCTGCGCAGCGCGGCGGCGGCGGCGAGCGCCGCGGCACCGCTCTTGCCGAGCGAGCCGGCGACGACGAGCAGATGGCCGTAGGTGCCCTTGTGGGCGTCCCGGGGTCGCGGCGGGAAGTGGGACGCGACGTCCGCCGCGTCGAGGACGAACGTCGCCAGACCGCGCAGGACCTCACCGGCGGGAATCCCGATGGGCACGACCTCGACGCGCCCGGCCAGCGCGGCGCCGGGCCCGCAGACGAGGCCGCGCTTGAAGCCGCCGAACGTCAGCGTGAGCGTCGCGCGGATGGCGGGCCCCGCCGGCGGGTCACCGTCCGCGGAGACCCCCGAGGGGACGTCGAGCGCGGCGACGGGACGGCCGCTCGCGTTGATCAGCTCGATCAGGCGCGCGACTCGCCCTTCGGGGGCGCCCCTCGAGCCCGTGCCGAGGAGCGCGTCCACGATCACGTCCGCACGCGCGAGGGCCTCCGCCGCGGCGTGCGCGTCCTCCACGAGCCAGGGCCGCACGCCGCTCCGCCGGAGCTCCCTGAGCTTGCCGCCGGCGTCGCCGCCGATCTCACCCTCGGGGAACGCGAGCAGGACGTCGGGCCGCACCCCCGAGCGCTTGAGCCAGCGTGCCACGACGAAGCCGTCGCCGCCGTTACCGCCCTTGCCGCAGACGACGGCCACGCGCGCCCCACGCCGGGTCGCCTTGAGTCGGCCGAGCAGCGCCACGATCCGTGCGGCGGCGCCGCGGCCGGCGTTTTCCATGAGGGTCGCACCGGGGATGCCGAGCTCGGTGATCGCACGGCGATCGAGGCGCCGCATCTCCTCCGCCGTGAACACCCCGTGCACGGCGGCTACCGTCCCGGGTCGTAAGCGGCGGCCTGGACGAGGAAGTCGGCGAGGATCGCCGTGTAGACCTCGCGCCACTCCGCGCGGGCGGCCTTCGGCAGCTCGATGTGCAGCCCACGCCCCGTCGATTTTAAGATACCGCAGTGCTTGGCCCCCGAGGCGGTGTAGTGAAGCGTGTCGGCGGGCTCGATGAGCACGTCGAGCCGTGGGGCCTGCGCCACACCTTGCAGATGCGCGTCGCGGATCAGCTCGAGCAGCGCCCGCAGCCGGAAGGCCAGCTCGCGGTCGACGCCGACGGTCGCGATCTCGATCCGCCCGGCGGCGTCCCGATGGTTGTTGCCGTGGATCTCCGCCAGGAACCGGAGCGGCCCGCGCGCGACCTCGCGGACACGCGCCTCGTACGCGTCGTAGACCTCGCGCGCGCAGTCGGTGGGGACCTCCTCCGCGGGCGGGCGGCCGGGGGCGCCCTCCGTGGGGCGATTGACCTGCTCACGCCGGCCGGCGCGCTCGCGAGTGTCCGGCTCGATCGCGAAGCCCGTCGCGATCACGATGCCGAAACCCGTGCGGCGGCCGAGGTCGGCGGCGATATCGGCGGTGCGCACGTCCGAGGTGCCGTGCGGCGCCGCGATCACGAGCCCGCTTCGGCCGGGCTGGGCGCTGATCCCGCCCTGCCCGGTCGCCGGGTCGAAGACGACCGTCTGAGTGGCGCAGCCCCCGAGGATGAGCGGTCCCGTCGCCACGCTAAGAAGTCGCGCGAGCCACGTCGTTCGTCGACTCATCGCCTACGAGCATCGCCTGGGCGAGCGCGTACTCCCCTTCGTGACTGAGCGCCAGGAGCATTCGGCTCCCGCCCCGGGCCAACCCGAGCTCCCGCGAGCGCCCGGAGAGCACGAGGGTGGGCGCCTGGCCTCGCTCGCGCCGCACCTCGAGCTCGCGCCAGCTCACGCCGAGCCGGAGCCCCGTGCCGAGCGCCTTGAGTCCGGCCTCCTTGGCCGCGAAGCGCGCGGCGAAGTGCGGCACCGGATCGCGCCGGGCGCGGCAGTACGCGATCTCCGCCTCGGTGAAGACACGCTGCAGGAACCGGTCCCGCCAGCGGTCGATCACGTCGCGCATGCGCGGGATGTTGACGAGGTCGACGCCGATGCCGTTGATCCGCATGCCGGCTCACTCACCGATCTGGGTCCGGATGAGCCCCGCGAGCTCGTCCGCCATGGCGCTCACGCGCGCGCCGTCGGCCCCCTCGACCATCACGCGCGCCAGCGGCTCCGTGCCCGAGTAGCGAATGAGGATTCGCCCGGCGCCGTTCATCTCGCGCTCGAAGGTCGCGACGCGCTCGGCGAGCCCGGTGAGGGCGTCGATCGGCGGCTTCGCCTTCACGGCGACGTTACGGAGGACCTGCGGGAACTTGGACAGGCACCGGGCGAGCGAGGCGAGCGTCTCGCCCGTCTCCGCGGCGACGCCGAGCAGGGCGAGCGCCGAGAGAATGCCGTCGCCCGCGGGGGAGTGGTCGAGGAACAAGAGGTGCCCCGACTGCTCGCCGCCGAGGTTCGCGCCGAGGCGCTGCATCTCCTCGGACACGTAGCGGTCCCCCACCTGGGTCTTGACGACGCGGATGCCCGCGGCGTGGAGCGCCTGGTCCAGGCCGAGGTTGGCCATGACGGTCGTGACGATGACGTTCCCCTTGAGCCGACCGCGCGCGGCGAGGTGACGGCCCGCGATGGCGAGCGCGTAGTCCCCGTCCCGGATCGCCCCCGTGTGATCGACGGAGATCAGCCGGTCGCCGTCGCCGTCGAACGCGAAGCCGACCGAGGCGCCCCGGGCGCGCACCGCCCGCTGCAATCGCTCGGGGTGGAGCGCGCCGCCGCCGGCGTTGATGTTCCGGCCGTCGGGGCGGGTGCCGATCGTCAGGACGCGGGCGCCGAGCCGCCGGAAGACGCGCGGCGCCACGCGATACGTCGCGCCGTGGGCGCAGTCGAGCACGACGGTGAGCCCGCGGAGCTGGAGCGGGAAGGCCCGGCAGAGGAAGTCGACGTAGTCCGCCTCCGCGCGCGTGTGGGTGACGAGGCGGCCGATCTCGGCGCCCCGCGCGCGCGGCGCACGGTCGGCGCCCTGGAGGCCCTGCTCGATCTCGTCCTCCCAGGCGTCGGGGAGCTTCGTGCCCTCCGAGGAGAACAGCTTGATGCCGTTGTCCTCGAACGGGTTGTGGGACGCGCTGAGCACGATGCCGCCGTGGGCGCCGAGCTTCTTCGTGAGGAGCGCGATCGCCGGGGTCGGGAGCACGCCGACCGCGTAGCACTCGGCGCCGGCGGAGAGCAGCCCCGCCACGAGCGCGGACTCGAGGAGGGGCCCCGACAGGCGTGTGTCGCGTCCGATGACGAGCCGCACGCGGTCCGTCGCGTGCTCGCTGAGGAGCGTCGCGACGAGCTGACGCCCGACCCGGAACGCGAGGTCGGGAGTGAGCGGGTCCTCGTTGGCGACGCCGCGAATCCCGTCGGTGCCGAACAGGCGTGTCACCGAGCCGCCCCCTCCCGTCGTCGCCCACCCATCGGCTCCTCCGACTTGATTTCGACGGTGACCTGCACCTTGCGCTGGTCCGTCAGGTACACGGACTCGGGCAGCGCGAGCCCCACGCTCTGCGACACGGTGTCGCGCCGGCCGGCGATATCGACCGGGACAGTCTCCACGGTCGTTCGTCCCTCGATTGTAGAGCGTGGACCCCTGACCTGCACAGTGGCGGGCTCGACGGTCACCCGATGGATCGCGTGATCGGGCTCCGGGGCGCCCCGGATCTGCGGCACCACCTGCAGCGTCTTGGCGACCGCGGCGGCGAGCGTCACCTGGAGGCGGTTCGGCGTGACGCGCCTGACCGTGACCCCGGGCGGCACCTCGACCAGGTCGGCGGAGAGCGTCGCGATGTTTTCGCCCTCGCGCATCCCGGCCAGGTTGACCCGCGCCCGGACGGCGCCTGGTGTGAGACGCGCGACGGCCCAGCGCGTCGCCTCGAGCTCGACCTGGACGCTGTCGCGAGGCCGCCCGACGAGCACGAGCTCGTTCCCGAGGCCCGTGTACTCGACGACGCCGGGGGTGGCGAGTTGGCTTTTCCCGCTGCCCGCGACCACGAGCCAGAGGGCGAAGGCGATCACGACCGACAGGATCTTGAGCTCCCAGTTGGCGACGAGGCGCCTCAGCATTCAAACGCGCCCGCTCAGGCGTGCCTACCCGAGAGCGGCAAGAAGCGGCGCAGCACGAGCCAGACCGACGCGCGGCCCGCCGGCTCCGGCGATTCGCCGATCAGCGTGAGCAGACGCGCCCGGAGGCTTCCCACCTCCACGGGAGAGTCCATCTCGCCCTCGACCGCGAGCGAGACGCGCCCGGTCTCCTCGGAGACGACGATCGCGACCGCGTCGGTCTCCTCGGTGATCCCGAGCGCCGCCCGGTGTCGCGTGCCGAGCGCCCGGCCCACCTCGAGGTTGCGCGAGAGCGGGAGGAAGCAGCCGGCCGCGGCGATGCGCGTCCCCTGGAGGAAGACGGCGCCGTCGTGGAGCGGCGAGTACGGCAGAAAGACGCTCACCAGGAGGTCCGCTGATACCTGGGCGTCGAGCGGCACGCCGAGCTCCGCGTACTGGCGGAGCCCGGTGGCGCGCTCGATGACGAGCAGGGCGCCGATGCGCCGGCCCGACAGCGACTCCACCGCGTTCGCGATCTCGTCCGTCACCTGCGCGCGCTCCTCTCTCGACGCGCCGAGCAGGGCCTGGCCGACGCGCCCCTGGCCGAGGCTCGCCAGCACGCGCCGCAGCTCGGGCTGGAAGAGCACGACGAGGGCGATGACCCAGAACGACCAGAAATTGTCGAGCAGCCACACGGTGCTGTAGAGCTCGAGCTGCCGGGCCAGGAGCGACGCGGCCGCGAGCGCGCCGAGCCCGATCATCATCTGCACGGCGCGCGTGCCGCGGAACATGACGAAGACGCGGTAGATCACGATCGCGACGAGCAGGATGTCGAGCGCGTCGCGCCAGCGGAAGGCGGCGAGCGGATCGCTCACGGCGCCCCCGCCCGCCCGAGGCGCACCGCGACGCGGATGGCGTCGAGCGTCTCCGCCGGGTCGTGGGTGCGGATCACCGCCGCCCCGTTCCTGACGGCGATCGCCGTCGCCGCGAGCGACCCGGCGAGCCGCTCCGCGGGGCGCTGGCGACCCGTGATCGCGCCGATGAACGACTTGCGCGACACGCCGACGCAGACCGGCCGTCCGAGCTCGTTGAGCCCACCGAGCCCGGCCAGCACCCGCGCATCCCACTCGTGCCAGGGTATCCCCTCGTCACGGAAGAAGCCGATGCCCGGATCGACGACGATCCGCTCTTCCGGGATTCCCGCCGCCCGCGCTCGGCCGAGCGCCGCCCGCAGCAGCCCCATCACGTGCTCGACCGGATCTACGGGGGGCCCGGGGCGGGGTCGCTCGACCACGCGGGCGGCGTCCGCCTGACCCGTCGCGGCTCCCCTCCACCCCGGCGCTGTGACTTCCGCATCCGACGCGGAAGGAACGGGTCTCGACGACCCCGCCCCGGGCCCCCCAGGCCCCCCGCGATCCGGCGAGGCCATCAGGATGACGCTCGCGTGGTGCTTCGCGACGAGCGCGGCGACGGCGGGGTCGCGGAGGCCGGAGACGTCGTTGATCACGCGCGCGCCCGCCTCGAGCGCCGCGCGGGCGGGCGCCGGGCGCGCGGTGTCCGCGGAGATCGGGACCGGGAGCTTGCGCGCGAGCAGCTCGACCGCCCGGACGAGGCGGTCGCGCTCTTCCGCCTCGTCGAGCGCCGCGTCGAGGTAGGGAGCGGTCGAGCGGGCGCCGACGTCGATCAGCGCCGCGCCCGCCTCCACCATCCCGAGCGCGGCGCCGAGGAGGTCGTCGTCACGGGTGTAGACCGACCCCGCGTGGAAGGATTCGGGGCTCAGGTTCACGACGCCCACGGCGACGACGGGCAGGCCGTCGCCGACGCTGACGCCTCCGAGAGCGGCTCGACCCGGGGACAAATCGGGCCGTCCGACGCTACGCCGGGGCCGCAGCTTCCTGGAAGGGCCGGGTACGGAGGATGCGCGCGATCTCCTCGCCGTCGAGTGACTCGCGCTCGAGGAGGGCACGGGCGAGGGCGTGGAGCTTCTCGATGTTCTCGTCGAGGATCTGGCGCGCCCGGACCGCGGCCTCGAGCACGATGCGCTTGATCTCGGCGTCGATCATGAGCGCCGTCTCCTCGCTGTAGTCCTTGGCTCGAGCCACCTCGCGCCCGAGGAAGATGTGCTCCTCGTTCTTGCCGAAGGTGAGCGGTCCGAGCTTCTCGGACATGCCCCACTCGCAGACCATCTTGCGCGCCATCTCCGTCGCCTTCTCGAGGTCGTCGCCGGCGCCCGTGGTCTGCTGATGGAGGACGATCTCCTCCGCGGCGCGGCCGCCCAGGAGGATCGTGATGCGGTTGACCAGGTAGTCCTTGGAGTAGTTGTACTTGTCGTCGAGCGGCAGCTGCTGCGTGAGCCCGAGCGCCCGGCCGCGCGGGATGATCGTCACCTTGTGCACCGGGTCGGTGCCCGGCAGGAAGTCGGCGACGAGCGTGTGACCCGCCTCGTGATACGCGATCGTCCGCTTCTCGGCGTCCGAGATGATCATCGAGCGTCGCTCGACGCCCATCAGGACCTTGTCCTTGGCGTTCTCGAAGTCGACCATCTCGACGAGCTTCTTGTTCTGGCGCGCGGCGAGCAGCGCCGCCTCGTTGACGAGGTTGGCGAGGTCGGCGCCTGAGAAGCCGGGCGTCCCGCGCGCGAGGACCTTCAGGTCGACGTTCGGCGCGAGCGGGATGCGCCGGGCGTGGACGCGCAGGATCTCCTCGCGCCCCTTGACGTCCGGCCGCGGCACGACGACCTGCCGGTCGAAGCGGCCCGGGCGGAGCAGCGCGGGGTCGAGCACGTCCGGGCGGTTCGTCGCGGCGATCAGGATCACGCCCTCGTTCGTCTCGAAGCCGTCCATCTCGACGAGGAGCTGGTTGAGGGTCTGCTCACGCTCGTCGTGGCCGCCGCCAAGGCCCGCACCGCGGTGGCGGCCGACCGCGTCGATCTCGTCCATGAAGATGATGCACGGCGCGTGCTTCTTGCCCTGCTCGAAGAGGTCCCGGACGCGCGAGGCGCCGACACCCACGAACATCTCGACGAAATCGGAGCCCGAAATCGAAAAGAAGGGCACGTTCGCTTCGCCCGCAATGGCTTTGGCAAGAAGCGTCTTCCCGGTCCCAGGCGGTCCGACGAGAAGCACGCCCTTCGGGATCTTGCCGCCGAGCTTCTGGAACTTCTGCGGATCCTTCAGGAAATCGATGATCTCCCGCAGCTCTTCCTTTGCTTCATCGACACCGGCCACGTCCTGAAACGTCACCTTGTTTTGTTTCTCGGAGATCAGCCGTGCTCTCGCCTTCCCGAAGCTCAGCGCCTTCGCGCCGCCCCCCTGCATCTGGCGCATGAAGAAGATCCAGACGCCGATGAAGAGGAGCATCGGCACCCACTGGAGGAAGATCGCGTACCACGGGTTCGCGTCGGGCGGCTTCACCGCGATGCGGACGCCCCGGTCCTTCAGCGTCTTGATCAGGTCGGGGTACTCCACGATGTAGGTGCGCAGCGTCTGCGCCGAGTCCTTGAGCGAGTACGTGACGTGGTTGCCGCGGATCACGACCGAGTCCACGCGACCCTGGTCCACGGCCTTCAGGAACTCGGAGAAGTTGGGCTGCTCCTGGCCACCCTGCTGCGCGCCCTGGAAGACGGTGAACAGCAGAATGACGATGAGACCGATCACCATCCAGAGCGCGAGATTCTTGTACACCTGATTCATCCCCCGCCATTATAGCATCAGGAACGCGTGACGCGCCGCGGCGTTCAGCCGCCTTCGAGCTCGGCGATGTACGGGAGGTTCCGGTACAGCCCGCCGTAGTCGAACCCGTAACCGACGACGAAGACGTTGGGGATCGTGAAGCCCACGTAGTCGAGGTCGATCTCCACCTGTCGGCGCTCGATCTTGTCGACGAGGACGCACGTCCGGAGACGTTTGGGGTGGCGGGCCTCGAGGTTGCGCTTCAGGTACGCGAGCGTCAGCCCCGTGTCCACGATGTCCTCGACGATCAGCACCTGCCGGCCCTCGATCGGCATCGAGAGGTCGGAGAGGAGTCTCACCTGTCCCGAGGACTTGGCGGCGCTCGAGTAGCTCGACACGCCGATGAAGTCGGTCGTGAGGTCGATGGCGATGGCGCGGATCAGGTCGGCCATGAAGAGGAAGGCGCCCTGCAGCACGCCGACCACGATGGGGCTCTCGCCCGCGTAGTCGCGCGCGATCGCCCCTCCGAGCTCGGCGATGCGCGCCCGGAGCTCGGCCTCGCTAACGAGGATCCGGCCCGGCCGGGGCCCCCTCATGGTCAGCGCGTGGTGATGAACGTCGGGACCGACCGCTCGGCGGCGAGCCGCGCCGCAGCCTCTCGCGCGGCCTCCCGCGTCGCGAACGCACCCACGCGGACGCGGAAGCGCGCGGCCCCCGGCCCGTCGGCCTCCACGATGTACGCGTCGTGGCCCGCCGCGGCGAGCCGCGCGCGCAGCGCCTCGGCGGGCTCGCGCGCCTTGTAGGCGCCGACCTGGACGGCGAATCTGCCGTCCCGCCCGGCGGCCGGCGCGCTGCCCGCGGCCGGCACGTCGCTCCGCTCCGTCGTGTCGGCCCTCGGCGGCTCGGTCCTCTCGACGCGCGCCGGCCTGGACGGCCTGGCGGGCGGCGGCGCCGTGAGCGGTGCCGTCAGCTCCTGATAGAACGTCAGCGTCGGCATCGACTCGGGAGCGCGCGCGCTCCGGTCGCCCTTGTCCTTCCCGGTCTTGGCGGACACGGCGCTCGAGGCGAGACCGAAAGGGAAGCCCGGCCAGACGTGGGCCGCCACGACCCCGAGCATGAAAGCGGTGCCGAGCACACTGAGGCAGCCGAGGACCAGGAGGAACGACCCCGCGAGGGCGCCGTGTCGGCCCCGCAGCGGTCTCACATGCTCTCCGGGGCGCTGACGCCCAGCAACTCGAGGCCGTTCCGGATCACGCGCCCGACGCCCGCGCACAGCGCGAGCCTTGCATGCATCAGCCGCCGATCGTCCTGGATGACCCGGTGGGTCTTGTAGTACGGATGGAACCCCCCCGCGAGCTCTTGGAGCCAGTACGCGAGCCGGTGCGGCTCGAGCGCGTGCGCCGCCCCCTTCACGACCTCGGGGTACTGCACGAGCCGCTTGATGATGGCGAGCTCCTCACCCGCACGGAGCGGCGACAGGTCGACCTCACCGAGCGGCGGCACGACGATCCCCTGCTCGGCGACCTGCTTGTCGATCGACTTGATGCGCGCGTGCGCGTACTGGACGTAGTAGACGGGGTTCTCTGCCGACTGGCGGGTGGCCAGCGCCAGGTCGAACGGGAGCGGGCTGTCGTGCCGGCGCGTGAGGAAGGTGAAGCGCACGGCGTCGCGTCCGACCTCCTCGAGCAGCTCCTCCATCAGCACGAACTCGCCCCGGCGCTTGGACATGCGCACGGGTTGCCCGTCACGCAGGAGCGTCACGAGCTGGACGATCAGCACCTCGAACGCGTCGGGCGGGTGCCCGAGCGCTTGCATCGCGGCCTTCATTCGGGGCACGTAGCCGTGGTGGTCGGGCCCGAACAGGTTGATCACGCGGTCGGCGGAACGGAACTTCACGTAGTGGTGGTACGCGACGTCCACCGCGAAATAGGTCACCTCGCCGTTCGAGCGGCGCAGCACGCGATCCTTGTCGTCACCCGTCTCCTCGCCGAGCGCCGACGACCGGAACCAGAGCGCGCCCTCCGCCTCGTAGGTGAGCTTGCGCGCGGCGAGCTCCTCCAGGACCTTCTCGGGGAGGTGCAGGTCGCGCACGTCGCGCTGCTCCGACGTCCACACGTCGAACTCGACGCCGAAGTCGCGCAGGACGCGCCGCTGCTGCTCGACGATCCGCGACACGGCGTACCGCCCGAAGCGCTCGAGCCGCTCCCGTTCATCGGCCTCCGTCACGAGCGCCTCGAGCGCCTCGAGGGCTTCGGCGCCCCGCGCGCGCTGCTCCTCGAGGTACTCGCTGGCGAGATCGGCGAGGTACTCACCCGGGTAGCCATTCACCGGCAGTTCGGCCGGCATGCCGAGTGCTTGGCGCACGCGCGCCTCGAGCGAGCGCGCCAACGCCTCGAACTGGGTGCCGGCGTCGTTGACGTAGTACTCGGTGGTGACCTGCGCCCCCTGCGCGCGCAACAGGCGCGCGAGCGAGTCGCCGATCGCGGCCGCGCGCGCGCTGACGATCACGAGCGGGCCGGTCGGGTTCGCCGAGACGAATTCGAGCCGGACGCGCCGGCCGCGCTCGCTCTCGCCGCGGCCGTAGGCGTCCCCGGCCTCGAGGATCTCGCCGAGCGCGCCCGTGCACCACGCGGGCGACAGGAACACGTTCAGGAATCCGGGCCCGGCGACGTCGACTCGCTCGACCTCGCGGAGCGACGGAAAGTGCTTCACGATCAGCTCGGCGATCTGTCGCGGCGGCCGCCGCGCCGCGCGCGCGAGCGTCATCGCCACATTGCTGGCGTAGTCGCCGTGCTCGGCCTGGCGCGGGACCTCCCACAGGCACGTCTCCAGCTCGGGCAGCCCCGCGTTCGCCAGCGCCGTTCGAACCCCTTCGGTCAGTCGCTCCGTGATCGGTGTCCGCACGTCCTCGACGCCTCACCCCGCGACAAAAAATGCCGCGCTACCCCGCGGCGTTCCACCTCATGATACCCACCCGGTCCGAGCGCCGACGAAGAAAAAGTGGACCAACAGCACGGCGCCGGCGACCATCGCCGCCCCACTCACGACGACCGCGAGCGCCAGGATCCGGCACGCCCGGTCGATGGCCTCCGGGTCGGGTAGTGGCCCGGCGCCGAGCCGGTAGGCCCCGGGCTTCTCGAGCGTGACGCCGAGCGCTCCCGCCATGGCGGCCATCGTCCACCCGGCGTTCGGGCTCGCGGTGCGGCGCCGGTCGCGGCGCATGACGGCGAGGGCGCCGCGCGCGCGCTCTCCGGCGAGCGCGGAGGCCACGACGACCGCCCAGCCGGCGAGCCGCGCGGGCAGGAAGCTCAACGCGTCGTCGAGGCGCGCGGCGACCTTGCCGAAATGCTCGAGCGGTCCCTCGCGGTACCCGAGCATCGCGTCGGCCGTGTTGACGGCGCGGTAGACGGCAGCCCCTGCGAGACCGAAAACGAGGAAGAAGCACGCCGGAGCGACGAACGCGTCGGTCAGGTTCTCGGCGACCGACTCGACGGCGGCCGATGCGACTCGTGGGGGATCGAGCGCGTCGGTCCGGCGGGACACCAGATCATGCCCGACCGACGCGCGCGCCGCGGGGAGATCCCCGCGGCGAAGGTGGGTCGCGACGCGCCGTGCGGCCACGATGAGCGCACGCACCGACAGGAGCAGCGCGAGGGCGATCGCCTCGAGCGCGAGCCCCGCCGCCCCGAGCCGCGCGCCCAGCGCGTGAAGCAGCACGCCTCCCGTGCCCGCGAACGCCGCGACGGCGAGCGTGACCCCGGCGCCGCGGACCAGGAGGGCGCGGCGAGACCCGCGACAGAGCCAGCGCCGCCCCACGCCGAGGGCACGGCCGAGCCACGCCACGGGATGCACGGGGTTCGGGGGCTCGCCGAATGCGAGATCGAGGGCGATCGCCGCGATGAGGATCGAGACGCGCCGAATAGCTCAGGCTCTCGGAAACGGGAGCCCCGCGAGCTTGGCGATCGCGGGCATGTCGAGCGCCCGGCCGACGATATCGGCGAGACGCTCGTAGCGATCGGCGCCGGGCGCGCCCCACCGGGGATCCGCGGGGCGTCCGCGGCGCTCGGTGAGGAAGCCGAGGAGCGACCGCCTCAGGAGTCCGTTGGCGAAGAGCCCGTGGAGGTAGGTGCCCACGACGTTCCCCCGGGGGCTCACCGCTCCGTCGGGGTCGCTCGCGGACGTCCCCCCGCGCTCGACGACGGTGAACGGGTGCGGAGCGGGTCGCGTGAGCGCCGAGCGTCCGGCGTGGATCTCGTACGCCGCAATCTCCGACCCCGCGGCGCGCGCGAACGGGCCCGACCGGGTCGCGTGCGCTCTGACGCGCGCCGTCGTCTTCTCGCGGGCGAAGGTCGTCGTCACCGGCAGGAGGCCGAGCCCGGCCGCGGCCTCCCGCTCGGACTCGACGCGCTCCGGATCGCGGAGGGCCTCGCCGAGCATCTGGAAGCCGCCGCAGACGCCGAGGACGGGGCGGCCTGCCGCGGCCACGCCGACGACGGCCGCGGCGAGGCCGGTCGCGTGGAGCCAGGCGAGATCCGCCATCGTGCTCTTGCTGCCCGGCAGCACCACGAGGTCCGCCGCGCGGAGCGCCGCCACCGTCGTGACGAAGCGGAGGCGCACGCCGGGCTCGGCGGCGAGCGGCTCGAAGTCGTCGAAGTTCGCGAGCCGCGGCAGCCGCACGACCGCGATCTCGATCGCGTCGGCGGGAGCGTCGTCCGCGCCGCCCGCGCGCGCGTCGAGGTCGAGCGCGTCCTCCGCAGCCACCAACCGCTCCTCGAGCCACGGCACGACACCCAGCACGGGCACGCCGGTACGCGCGACGAGCTCGTCGAGCCCCGGGGCGAGGATCGAGCCCTCGCCCCGGAGCTTGTTCACGATCAGGCCGCCCACGCGCGCGCGGTCGGCGGGGTCGAGCAGCGCGAGTGTCCCCACGAGCGCCGCGAAGACCCCGCCCCGGTCGACGTCGCCGACGAGCAGGACCCGCGCACCGGCGAGCCGGGCCACGCGCATATTGGTGAAGTCGTGGTCGCGCAGGTTGATCTCCGCCGGGCTCCCCGCGCCCTCGATCAGCACGAGCTCGACGGTCCGTCGCAGTCGCTCGAGGCTCTCCGCCACGATCCCGAGGAGTGCCCCCTGCATCTCGCGGTAGGCCCGCCAGTCGGCGCTCGCGACGGGACGCCCTCGCACGACGACCTGGGAGCGGTGATCCGACTCGGGCTTGAGGAGGATCGGGTTCATGTCCACGCTCGGCTCGACGCCCGCGGCCTCCGCCTGCACCGCCTGGGCGCGGCCGATCTCGCCACCGTCGGCCACGGCGGCGTTGAGCGCCATGTTCTGAGCCTTGAAGGGCGCCACCCGGTAGCCCGCGCGCACGAAGAGCCGGCAGAGGGCGGCGGTCAGGAGGCTCTTGCCCACCCCCGAGCCGGTCCCCTGGACCATCAGGCACGGCGCCATGTTGCCCGCCATGATCTCTGACGATCATAGTCGACCCTCGGCAAACTGTGGGATAATCCGGCCCATGTTGTGGCGGTCACGGCTCGCGCGCTGCTCAACCCTCATGCTCGCCGTGTACCTGGTGTGCATGGCGTTCGTTTTCTCGTTCATCCTCTTCGAAGTCCTCGACATCGACGGGTCCGACTTCCCGGTCGCACCCAGCCGGACCATGCAGCCGATCAACGCGGTCGAGCCGAGCCACGACATCAAGCGCACGCACCTGATGGCTCTGGTACTACCGGCGGTCGACCTCTATCCGTCCACCGCCGGCAGGATCGACTGCTCGGTCGGTGCGCCGAGCACACCGCCCGCCGCTCCATCGGTGCCGGGCTCGTCCGTCGCGCTCGGCTACCGCGTCACGCTCGCCCGCTCGTCCCTCCCCGACTCGCCTCCCTCCGCGTAGCGTTCCTGTCCCGGTTCCGTCGTCCGACGCTCGGGGAGGAGGTCTATGATCAAGGCGTTCGTGTCGGGGGTGTGTTGCGTCGCGCTTCTGTTGCTCGGCGGGCGCGTGTGCGCGCAAGAGCGCGCCACCCGTCTCGGGCTCGACGAGGCTGTCGGGCTCGCGCTCCGCGAGAACCCGACGCTCCGCGCGAAGGGCTACGAGCTCGAGGCGACGCGAGCCAACGAGATCACCGCCGGGCTCGTCCCCAACCCCACGGCCGCCTTCACGAGCGAGAAGTACGGCGGCACGACCTTCATCGAGCAGACGCTGACCGTCGGCCAGACGCTCGAGACGGGCGGCAAGCGCCGCCGCCGCCTCGACAGCGCCCGCGCCGCCTCGCGGGTGAGCGAATACGAGGTGGCCGACGTGCGGCGGCTGGTGGTCTTCCAGGTGAAGAAGTCGTTCACCGACGCGCTCACCGCGCTGGCGGCGCTCCAGCTCGCGGCGCAGAACCTCAAGGCGCTCGTTGACCTCGAGCGACTCCAGCGGCTCCGCGCCGAGAAGGGCGACATCTCCGAGCTCGAGCTCCTCCGCCTCCAGGTGCAGCAGTACCAGTTCCAGCGCGACGCCGCCGACGCCCGCCAGGCCCTGAACGCCGCAAGGGTCGCGCTCCGCACCTTCATCGGCCCGGACCAAGTCGCCGAGGATTACGAGATCGTGGGCGAGCTTCTGTTCCAGGATTTCGCCTACACCCGAACCGACCTCTACCGCCTGACGCTCGCGAACCGGCCGGACATCCGCGCCGCCGAGGCGGCGCGCGAGAAAGCGCGCGCCGACCAGCGCCTGGCCCGCGCCAACGCCTGGTGGGACGTCACGCCCCAGCTCGAGTACAAGCGCACCGACTCGAATGAACAGACGATCGGCTTCGGGATCAGCCTGCCGCTCCGGATCTTCGATCGGAATCAGGGCGAGATCGCGCGGACCCGCGCCGAGACCAGCCGTGTGGACGCCCTGCGTGAGGCGGTCGCCAACCAGGCGCTCTCCGAGGTGGAGACGGCCTTCGGCGCGCTCCAGACCGAGCGGGAGAAGGTCGTCGCCCTGCGCGACACCTATCTCCCGAAGGCTCAGAAAGCACGCGACACGGTCGAGTTCGCCTACCGCCGAGGCGGCGTGAGCCTCATCGACTTCCTCGACGCACAACGCACCTTCCGCGAGACGTCGCTCGAATACCTGAAGGCGCTCGGCAACTACTCGACGGCCCTCTACCAGCTCGAGACCGCGGTGGGCGGACCGCTGGGGAATTGACCATGCGCATCCGCGCGCCCATCCTCGTCCTCCTCGCCGCCGCGCTCGCCGGGGGATGCGGCGACGCCGGCTCCGAGCAGAGCGCCGCGCCCAAGGCGGGGCCCGAGCCCCCGCCGGTCGTCAAGAGCGTGCGGCCCGAGTACCGCATGCGCGTCACCGCCATCGAGACGAGCGGCAAGGCGCAGTTCAACGAGGAGCAGCTCGTCCGCGTTCAGGCGCCGGCCACCGGGCGCGTCGTCGAGGTGCTCGCCCGTCCCGGCGACGTCGGCGAGTCCGGCCAGCAGCTCTTCGTCGTGGACAGCCCCGATCTCGGCAGTGCCAAGTCGGACTACGCCAAGGCGGTCGCCGACGTCGAGCGAGCGGACAAGGCCGTGACTCTGGCGCGCGAGCTCTTCGAGGCGAAGGCCGTCGCTCAGAAGGAGCTACGCGAGGCCGAAAACGACTACCGGAAGGCGGTCGCCGAGCGCGAGCGGGCCGCGGGCCGCCTCAGGACGCTCGGCGTCACGGCGGAACATCTCCCCGAGATTGCGAGCCGCGCCGACGCTTCCACTCGGATCGTCGTCACGGCGCCCCGGAGCGGCGTGATCGTCGAGCGCAACGTCAACGTGGGCCAGGTCGTCGCGTACGGCCAGTCCGACACGCCGGTGAACCTGTTCGTCATCGCGGACCTCTCGACCATGTGGATCGTCGCGGACGTCTACGAACCCGACGTGCCGCGCGTGCGCCTGGGCCAGCCAGTGACCGTGACGCTTCCGTGCTGCCCGGGCGAGCGGTACGAGGGTCGTGTCACCTACATCAGCGACGTCGTGGACAAGGAGACGCGCACGGTGAAGGTCCGGGCGGTCGTGCCGAACCGGGGCCGTGCACTCAAGGCGGAGATGTTCGTCAAAGTCGCGATCGGGACGGGGTCCACCCGGGTGCTGGCGATCCCGCAAAGCGCGGTTCACCACGAGGGCGGCCAGGCGTTCGTGCTGGTCGAGACCGGCAAGGACAGCTACGCGCGCCGCCCGGTGAAGCTCGGCGGCGAGCTCGACGGGTGGGTCGAGGTCCTCGACGGCGTGACGCCCGCCGAGGGCGTCGTGAGCTCGGGGAGCATCCTCCTCAAGAGGACCCCGCAATGATCCACCGGGTCATCGCGTTCGCGCTCCACCAGCGGTTCATCACGCTGGCGCTCGCGCTCCTGCTGACGATCGGTGGCGTCGTGTCGTATCACCGGCTACCGATCGAAGCGTATCCCGACGTCGGCGACGTGAAGGTCGAGGTCATTACCCTCTGGCCCGGGCACGCCGCCGAAGAAGTCGAGCGCCTGATCACGATCCCGCTGGAGAACGAGCTCAACGGCATCGCGAACGTGACGTTCTTGCGCTCCGACACCTTGTTCGGCCTCTCGAACATCCGCGTCCTCCTCGCCGACGGCACGGACGACTACTGGGCGCGGCAGCAGGCGCAAGAGCGGATCGCACAGGCGGCGCTCCCGGCTGACGCCAAGCCGGCGCTGGGCCCGCTGTCGAGCGTCATCGGCGAGATCTACCGCTACACCCTCGAGTCCAAGACGCTGCCGCTCATCGAGCTCAAGGCCCTCCAGGACTGGGTCCTCGAGCGCGAGTTCAAGAAGGTGTCCGGCGTCGCCGACGTCGTGTCCTGGGGGGGCGGGACCAAGCAGTATCAAATCGACGTCGATCCCGTGAGGCTCCGCGCCTACAACCTCACGCTGAAGCAGGTATTCGACGCCGTCTCGAACAACAACGCGAACGCCGGCAGCGGCTTCGTGGAGCGGGGCGAGTACCGCGTCCCGGTGCGCGGGATCGGCCTGATCCGGTCCACGCGCGACATGGAGAACATCGTCGTGGCCGCCCAGAAGGGCACCCCCGTGCGGGTCCGCGACGTGGGGACCGTCGGCATCGGTCACGCGATCCGGCTCGGGGTGCTCGGGCGCGACCACGAGGACGATCTCGTGCAGGGCATCGTGCTCATGCGGAAGGGCGAGAACCCCGGGATCGTCACCGAGAGCGTGCAGGCGAAGGCGAAGGAGGTCCAGAAGCTGCTCCCGTCCGGGGTCGAGCTCCGCCCCTACTACAGCCGCGACCGGCTGGTAACCACGACGGTCACGACCGTACTTCGGAATCTGGTCGAGGGCGCGCTCCTGGTCGTTATCCTACTATCGCTCTTCCTCTACAACATCCGCGCCGCGTTCATCGTGGCCCTGACCATTCCGCTGTCGCTCCTCTTCGCGTTCATCTTCATGGACCTGCGCGGGATCCCGGCCAACCTCCTCTCGCTCGGCGCGATCGACTTCGGGATCATCGTCGACGGCGCCGTCATCATGACCGAGAACATCCTGCGCCACCTCGCCGAGCACAAGCCGCGCGGCCACCGCGTGGTGCGCGAGGTGCAGCAGGCCGCGGTCCAGGTCGCGCGCCCCCTCACGTTCGCGGTCCTGATCATCATGACGGTCTACGTGCCGATCCTGACCTTCCAGCGGATCGAGGGGAAGCTCTTCCGGCCCATGGCCGTCACGATCTCGCTCGCCGTGATCGGCGCGCTCGTGTTGACGCTCACGCTGATCCCGGTGCTCATGAGCCTGCTCTTCCGGCGCCCGCCGTCGGAGCGCGAGAGCCCGCTCCTCCGCTGGCTCCGACGCCCGTACCTGCCGGGTCTCCGTTGGTGTCTGCGCCGTCCGGTCATCCCGGTGCTGGGTGCCCTCGCGTGCGTCGCGCTCTCGTTGTTCCTCTTCACGCGGCTCGGCAAGGAGTTTCTGCCGGAGCTCGACGAGGGAGACCTCTGGGTCCGCGTCCAGTTTCCCGTCGGGATCTCGCTCCAGGCGGTCCGGCCGCACGTCCGTGAGATCCGCGAGCGATTGCTCGGGTTCCCCGAGGTCCGCGTCGTGGTGTCACAGCTGGGCGCACCCGACGACGGCACCGATCCGGAAGGACTCGACAACCTCGAGTTTTACGTCGGGCTCAAGCGGCGGGACGAGTGGCAGACGAAGGACAAAGCAAAGCTCGTCGCGGCGATGACGGAGTCACTGGCGAGCGTCCCCGGGATCACGACGAACTTCTCCCAGCCGATCAAGGACAACGTGGACGAGGCCCTCGCCGGGGTCAAGGGCGAGCTCGCGATCAAGCTGTACGGGCCCGACATCTTCGTGATGGACGCCCTCGCGAAAGAGATCACGGCCGTCCTCAAGACCGTGCGGGGGGTCGCCGACCTCGACTACGACCACCTCATCGGACAGCCGGAGCTTCAGATCGTCATCGACCGGGCCGCGGCGGCCCGGTACGGGATCAACGTTCAGGATGTTCAGGACGTGCTCGAAGCCTCGACGAAGGGCCGCGTCGTCACCGAGATCTTCGAGCGGGAGCGCCGGTTCAATCTGGCGGTCCGGCTCGTGCCGCCGGACGGGGATCCGATCGCGGGCCTCCGGAACGTCACGGTCAGCGCGCCGAGCGGCGAGCGCATTCCGCTTCCCCAGCTGGCCGAGTTCAGCCTGACCGACGGAATTTCGGAGATCCTGCGCGAGGGAAACATCCGACGGTTGGCCGTCAAGTGGAGTGTGCGCGAGCGGGACATGGGCGGGCTCGTGGCCGAGGCGATGCCGAAGGTCGAGGCCGTCGTGCGACTCCCCGAGGGGTACCGCATGGTGTGGAGTGGCCGGTTCGAGGACCAGCAGCGGGCGCTCGCGCGTCTCTATATCATCATCCCGCTCGTGATCTTCATCATCTTCATTCTCCTCTTCGCGGCGTTCGACTCCGTGGGCGACGCCCTGCTCATCATGCTCAACCTACCCTTCGCCCTGATCGGCGGGACCGTCGCGCTGTATCTGTGGGGGGCCAACTTCAACATCTCGGCCGCCGTGGGCTACGTCGCGGTCTTCGGCGTCAGCGTCCTCAACGGCGTCGTGCTCGTCTCGTCGATCCGCCAGGCGCACGCGGACGGTTTGCCGGTCCACGAGGCTGTCGTGAAGGGCTGTGAGCTCCGCTTCCGCCCGATCATCGTGTCGGCGATCGTCGCCGTCATGGGCTTCCTGCCGGCGGCGCTGTCCCACGACATCGGGGCCGAGATCCAACAGCCGTTGGCCCGCGTGGTCATCGGCGGGCTGATCTCGTCGACGGTGCTGACCCTCCTCGTGCTGCCCGCGGTCTACGTGCTGCTGGCGCGGTGGACCGGCAGGACCGAGGCGAAACCCGAGCCGATCGGCCTTTAGCCGACGCCCGCGAAGCGCCGACGGAGCGCGCGCCAGAGCTCGGTCCGCTCCCAGCGGGGCTCGGGCAGGCGTCGCCACTCGTCGTCGAAGTGCGGGCTCGGGAAGAGGATCGTGATCATCTGCTCGGCGCGCCCGTTCCAGAGCCTGAGGCCCCAGGTCGTTGGCGCGCAGGTGCCGCCCTCGGTCGTGAAGAAAGCGCAGCGCGCGACACGGCGGAGCCGCGCGAGCTCGGGGCTCGACGTCCCGCGATGGTCGCCGACGCAGAGGTGGAAGTGCCACGCCCCGGTGTCGATCGTCATGTAACCGTCGAGCATCGACACCTTCGGCGCCACCGTGAAGCGGATCTCGTACGCGGCGCCCTCGACGAGCGGGCCGACGGTGACCGCGGGCCAGTGCTCGGTGAAGAGCTCGGTCAAGAGACGCTCGACGCCGTCGCCCTCGACGTCCAGCTCGTCGTAAGTGGTGACGGTCCCGTCGAGCTCGCGCACGACCATGGCGAGAGCATACGGTCACTCGAGCGCGAACACCACCGGCAGACGGACGCGCAGCGTCCGGGGCGGCACGTCGCGGGGCAAGGGCTCCGGGACCAGACGCCTGATCGTCTCCACCGCGGCGTCGTCCAGGACGGCGTGGGCGGAGGAATCGGCGACCGCGACGGCGCTGATCACCCCGTCGGGCCGGATGATGATCTCGACGTGGACCGTGCCGCTGAGCCCGCGCCGACGCGCGGCGAGCGGGTAGCGCAGCGACTCCTGGATGCGTGTGCGAAGCCTCCCGAGATAGGCGGCGTACTCCGCTCCCGGGCCGCTCGGGCCACCAGCGCCGCCTGCGATGGCGAGCGCAAATCCGTGACTGACGTCGGGCGCGCCGCCGGGAGCGCCACCCAGCACGCCAGGAGCTGGAAGGACACCGCCGTCGGTCATCCACCCTCCCGCGGCGCCGGCTGATGACGGTGACAGCGCGGCGCCCGAGGCTCCGGGAGCGCTCGCGTCGGTAGCCTCGGTAGCGTCGGTGTCCTTGGTGGCCCGCGGCGCCGTGGTGGGCTCTGAGGCTCCGACCGGCGCGGGCGGCGCCGCGGGTGGGGGCGGGGCTAGCGCCTCGACGGCTGGTGACTTCGCATTCGAGCCCTGAGCCGGTGCGGGCTCGCGCTCGGTCGACCGCTCCGCGGTGCCGAGTGAAGGAGACGGCGCCGGCGCGGAACGCGCCGCCACGATCGGGCGGAGGACGCGCGCTCCCCGAGGCCCGGCTGGTGCGGCTGCCGGCTGGCCCGCATCGCCGCCTGTGGCCTCCGACCGGACGTCCTCGGTGAGGTCGATGAAGAGCGCGCCGGGCTCGGTCTCTCCGCTGACGGCCAGCAGAACCGCCAGAAGGAGGCCGCCGTGGAGGGCGAGCGAGGCGCTGAGCGTCACGAGCCGGCGGCGGGGCGTCATCGGTGCTCCTCGAGCCAGCGGTCGACGCCCTCGCCGAGCGCCTCCCGCACGGCGCGGGCGACGACCGCGCCGAGATCACTCACGGGCCCGCCGAACCGGCAGCGCGGACCGCGGCCGGTCGCGGCGACGACGACGGCGTCGGTGGATGTCCCGCTCGCGAGCCGGCCGTCGGCGCAGCGCACGCCGGCCGATGTCAGAGCGAGCGTCTTGACCTCCGTCGCCGTGATGACCGCATTGACGAGCGCCGCGGCCTCGGCGACGGCGTCCACCACCACGATCGTGTTGATCGTCGAGGGCGACCACGCGGCCGCCCGGTCGAGCCCGGCCGCGACCCGGTTCGACAGGCCGACGGTGACGACGACGAGGGCGCGGATGCCGTCCGCCTCGGCCTCGGCCACGCGCGCCTTCTCGGTCCACGCCGAGGTCAGGAGGCCGACCCAGGGCACCGGGACCCGTCGGCGGTCGGCGAATGCCGCGAGCTGAGCCTCCGTCTCCTCGAGACGCAGGCTCTTCGGGACGTGCAGGTTCACGACGGCGCGCGCCGAGGTAAAGCCGCCGCCGATCACCGCCGAGGAGACGACGGCGAGCGGCTCGGCCGCCGTCACCACCACGGCCTCCCGGTCCACCGTCACCTCGACGCCGTCGATCATCGCCTCCACCGCTGATCAGTACCGCGCCTGCAGTCCGGCCAGCACGTTGATGCCGAGATTGCGGAAGCCGAAGACCTCCATGTATCGCTCGTCGGTGACATTGTTGAGCCGCACCGTGAAGTCGAGAGCGGGAAAGGCGCCGTGCTTTCCCGTGATGTGGTAGGTGCCGCCGAGGTCGATGCGATGGTAGCCAGAGTTTCGGACTGGCACAGCGGCGAACGTTGCCGGATCGGTCGCCTCATCGAACTGGCTCGATATCACGTTCGCCTGCACGAACAGGCTGAGCGCGCGCAGCGGATCCCAGGTGAGACCGAAATTGTAGTGGTGGTGGGGCACCCGACGCAGCTCCCGCTGGGTGATGAGGTCCTTGGTGTCCACGTGCGTGTAGTTGGCGGTGAAGAGAAGCGTTTCTAGGACGTCCACCGCCGTCACGAACTCCACGCCCTGCGTCCGGGCCCGGCCGATATTGACGGAGCAGCCGAAGGTGTCCGCAGGAGGGCAGCCGGCGACCGTCGGCTGGAACTGGATCAGGTTGCGGAACTTGTTCTCGAAGTAGGTGACGCCGAGCCGGATCCGGCCCCTCCAGAGCTTTTGGTCGATCCCTGCATCCCAGCTCTCACTCCGCTCGGGCTTGAGGGAGGGATTTGCGAATCCAGGAAAGAACAGGTCGTCGATCGTCGGTGCCCGGAACCCCTCGCCCCACGTCCCCCGGAGCTTCGTGCCCGTCTCCTTCACCGGCACAGCGACTCCAGCCCGATGGGTCGTCACGCCACCAAAGGCGCTGTTGTCGTCGTAGCGCCAGCCCCCCGACAGCACGAGGCGCTCGAAGAGTCGCAACTCGTCCTGCACGAACGCCGAGGCCGTCTCGATTCGCTTGAAGAACGCCTCGGGAACACCCGCCGACACTGACAGGATTCTGCCGGACTCGTTCCGGTGCTCGCCCCCGAGCGTCAGCGTGTTCCACTTCCCGGCGTGAAACGCAATCACCAGCTCCGCCTCGCGGCGCTGGGTGTTGGTCTGCGATCGGAAGTCGGCGAAGTCGGAGTTGCCCGCGGCGACGTCGCCGGCGGTGAACGGATCCTGAAAGCCGACCTGGTTCCAGAACTGGCCGAAACGGGCGTGGAGCTCGAACCACTCGAGGGGTTTCTGATCCCACTGAAGAGCGAGCGTGGTGGTCTCGCTCTGCTGCCGCGAGTCCGGATCGCGGATGAAGAAGGGGCTGGTGGGAATCGTCAGGTCCACCGGCAGGTCGGTCGCCGTCCGGTTGTAGCGCAGGCTGAGCCCGATATGGCCGTTGGCGGGGAGGGTGAGCCCGATGCGGCCGGCGACCGCACGTTGCTCGGAACCGTCGTTCCTGAGCTGCCCGTTGCTCTCGAGCCAGGAACCGCCAAACGCGTAATCGAACACCTTGGAGCTGCCGCTGAAGCCCGCCCGCTCGCGCAGCGTGTCGTAGTTGCCCGCCTCGGTGGAGGCGAACGCCGAGAACGGCCCCTTGCCTCGCTTGGTGATGATATTCACGACGCCGCCGATGGCATCCGCGCCGTACAGGGTTGACTGCGGCCCCCGCACGATCTCGATCCGCTCGATCTGATCGATCGCCAGGTCGGAGAAATCGAAGGTTCCCAGCGTCGGACTCTTCACCCGCATGCCGTCGATCAGGACCTGCACCTGGGAGGTACTCGTCCCTCGGATCCGGATGTCCGTCAGCTTGCCGAGACTCCCGGAGCGTTGAATTTCGAGACCCGGCATCTGACGGAGAGCGTCGCCGACGGTCTCGTAGTTATAGGCCTTCAGATCGTCCTCGGTGATCACGCTCACTGCGGCACCGAGTCGCTCCTGGGGCTCTTCGAGCTTCGTCGCAGTGACGACCACGGGTTCGAGCGTCCTTGGCTCTTGCGCTGCCGCCGGCGGAAGCAGTGCCGCGAGCGGCATCATGATGACCGTTGCGATACGCACTCTCCTCACGGCTTCACTCCTTTTCCGCGAAAGGGTTTTGAAGCGTCCGCCCCGGATAGGTCTCCTGACTCGTGGATCTTCGCGACCGTCCCACCTTCCCATCCGTGCAACACGGACAGTGGCTCCGCCGAGCGGAACGGGACGGTGCTCCCCACTTACAGTGGCGGGACCGTGCCGGCATCGGCCTTCACTGAGGCCTCACCAGCTTCCCTGGATCCGGGGTACTCTCAGCTGCGCGCGGTACCTCTCACCTCCCCAGCGGACCCGACGCTGCCCCGAGTGGTCGCCAAGCGTCGGCTGACGACCGTCTCGGGAACAGCTCCGGGTGGATGATCTCGCCGAGAATCTCCAGGCCGTCGATCGTGCTCGGCCCGGAACGGCTGAAGTAAACGGCCGCGTCAACAGCGTACGCGCGGCCCGCCTTCACGGCCGCGAGCCGCGACCACACTATGGGAAGCGCAATCCTGCCCAGCTCTTCGAGCGTGCGCTCCAGGCTGAAGCTACATGGCATCAGGAGGATGATCTCCGGGTCGTAGGCTGCGATCTGCGCCCACGAGACCTCCACGGACGGCACGCCTTCACGGCTCATCTCGTCGTGGCCGCCTGCCAGCCGAATCATCTCGGGCACCCAATGGCCCGCCGAATAGGGCGGATCGAGCCACTCCATCGCGAAGACGCGCGGCCGCGTGGTGGCGCCTGCGGCAACGGCCACCACTCGATCGAGGCGTGTCTTCAGCTCGCGGATGAGCGCGGCAGAACGCTCGGGGACGCCGGTGACGTCGCCCACCTGCTCGATGACGTCGAGGATGCCGGCGAGCCCCTTTGGCTCGAGCGACAGCACCGTGCGCTGACCGGGTACCTTCGCGTCGAGACGATGTACCGCCTCGGCGACCTGATCATAGGAGACGGCGCAGACGTCGCACAGCTCCTGGGTCAGGACAATGTCCGGGTCGAGCCGCTCCAGCAGTTCCTGGTCGAGCGCATAGATGCTGCTGCCCCTGTGGGCGGCGGCGGTAACGTGGGTGTGGATCTCGCGGCTGCCGCGCGTCCCGTGGTCCACTGTGCTGTGCGTAATGACGGGCACCGGCCGCGCGCCCGGTGGCAGGTCGCATTCGTGCGTCACGGCCACGAGGTGATCACCCAACCCGAGGGCCAGGACGATCTCGGTCGCGCTGGGAAGCAGCGAGCAGATGCGCATTTATCTCTCCGCGCAGCGCGGCGACGCGTCGGTCGTGTACGGCACCCAGACCGTGGGACGACCGGTCGTTGGGTTGGACTCCACCCGTACATCACATCCATAAACGTCGGCGAGCAGCCTCTCGTCGAGCACGTCCTCCGGCGTCCCGAGTCGCGCCACCCTTCCCTCCGCGAGCAGCAGGAGCCGGTCGCTCACCTCGGCGGCCAGGTTCAGGTCGTGGGAAACGAGCAGGATCGTCACGCCGCGCTCGCGGTTGAGTCGCCGCACGAGCGCGGCGGTCTCCACCTGGTAGCGCAGGTCGAGGTGAGCGGTCGGCTCGTCCAGCACGAGCAGGCGCGGCTCCTGGGCGAGCGCCCGCGCGATGACGGCCCGCTGAGTCTCGCCGCCGCCGAGCGCGGCGAGCGGGACCGGTGCCAGATCGAGCACGCCGGTCGCCTCCATCGCGGCGCGCGCGGCCGCCACGTCGGCAGGATTCTCGAAGAAGCGCCCGCGAGCGTGCGGGTAGCGGCCCATCAGCACCAGCTCCCTGACCGTGAACGGGAGCTCCCGCGGCACGCCCTGCGGGACGACGGCCACCCGCCGCGCGAGCTCCGCCCGTCCCCAGCTCTGAAGCCGCTTGCCCTCGAGCGCGATCTCGCCCTCGACGGGCTCGAGCACACGCGTGAGGAGCCGGATCAGCGTGGTCTTGCCCGAGCTGTTGGGGCCGATGACGCCGACGATCTCGCCCGGCGCGATCGCGAACGAGAGACCCGCGAGCCTGAACGGGCGCGCGCGGTGTCGCGCCGACGCGGGATACCCGAAGCCGACGGAGCGGAACTCGACGAGCGGTGGTGTCACTGGAGCGGGGGCCGCGAGGCCGGCACGATTGGTGGGAGTGCGAAGCCGCAGCGCGTCCGGCGCGGGAGGCGAGCCTGCGTGAGTTGGCCTGAGACAAGGCGCGGCCTGGCTCCGTTCCCCATGGCGCTTCTCATTCCACGTCCGCAACGCCTCACAGGGTCCCTCGGTAGCGGGTGCGGAGGAGATAGACGAAGAAGGGCGCCCCGCAGAACGAGGTGATCACGCCCACCGACAGCTCCGCGGGCGCCACGACGTTCCGCGCCAGGGTGTCGGCGACCAGGAGGAAGGTGGCGCCGCCCACGAGGGCCGTCGGCACGAGGAGTCGGTTGTCGGGGCCGAGCAGCATCCGCAGCAAGTGCGGGACGATGAGCCCGACGAAGCCGATCGGCCCCGCGAAGGCGACGACGCTCGCGGTGAGGAGCGCCGCGCCGGTGAAGATCGTCAGCTTCAGGCGCTCGGCGTTCACGCCGAGCTGCTGCGCCGACTCCTCACCGAGGGCCAGGAGGTTCAGCTCGCGCGCGTGGCTCAGCACGAGCCCGAAGCCTACCGCCAGGAGGATCGCGAAGAGCCCGAGCGCGCCCGGGGGGATCGGCGCGAGGTTGCCGAGGAGCCAGTAGATCACACCACCGAGCCGGTTCACGTCGAGGAGCGAGATGATCACGGTGATCGCCGCGGAGAAGAAGATCCCGACGATGACGCCCGCGAGGAGCAGGGTCTGGATCTGGATCATCCCCCGGCCCGCCGCGGCGATCAGATAGACGGCGGCCGCCGCCAGGAGCGCGCCGGCGAAGGCAAGACCGGTGAGCCCCATCGCCTCGAGCACCGTGAGTCCGAGCCCGAAGCTCTGGCCGATGACGACGCCGAACGCGGCGCCGCCCGAAACGCCGAGCACCGAGGGCTCGGCGAGCGGGTTCCGCGTGAGCGCCTGGAAGGCGACGCCGGCGACCGCGAGGGCGGCGCCCGCGAGCGCCGCCACCGCGATCCGGGGGAGACGGATCGAACGGGTCACGACGCTCTCGACCGACGCCGGCGCGGCGCGCCCCGTCACCGCGTCGATCACCGCGCCGGGCGAGATGGCGGCGCTCCCGACGAAGAGCGCCGCGGCGGCGACGGCGACGAGGAGCGCGGCGAGCCCTCCCACCACGAGCGCGAGCCGTGCCTGCGGGCTCACCTGAACGCCTCGGGGTGGATCGCGCGCGCGAGCTGCTCGAGGCCGTCCACCACGCGCGGGCCGTAACGATGCAGGAGATTTCCGTCCACGCGGCGGAGGCGCCCGTCGCGGATCGCGGGTAGACTCGTGAGTCGCCGCCACCGCTCCTCGTCGATCGGCCCCGTGTTGGCACCGTGGTTGGCGAGGAGGATCACCTCGGGCAGCTTCGCCACCGCGGCCTCGAGGCTATAGCGTGGCCACGCGTCAGCATCGGCCGCGGTGACGGAGTCCCCGCCGGCGAGCTGGATCAGCTCGGTCACGAGCGCCTCACGCCCCGGGGCGATGAGCGGCTCGGGCCACAGCACGTAGAGGACACGCGGCCGCGGCAGCCGCGCGACCGCGTCCGTGACCGCCGCGACCCGGCGCTCGAGGCGAGCAAGCAGCGGGCCCGCCGCCTGTTCGCGTCCCGTCAGCGCGCCGAGCCGCGCGATGAGGTCGGTGACGTCGCGCACGTGGTGCGCGGCGACGAGATAGGTCGGGATACCGAGCCCTTTGAGCTGGGCGAAGGTCTCCTCGCGGTTGCCCTCGGTCGTCGCGATCACGACGTCGGGCCTGAGGGAGACGATGGCCTCGAGGTTGGGGTTGATCATGCCACCCACGCTCGGCTTCGCCCGCGCGGCCGGGGGGTAGTCGCAGAAGTCGGTCACGCCGACCAGCCGCGCCTCGGCGCCGAGGGCGAAGAGCACCTCGGTGACGCTCGGGACGAGCGAGACGATGCGCGCCGGCGGCGCCGCGAGCGTCACCTCGCGGCCGAGCATGTCGCGTGTCGAGAAGGCCGCGGCCGGCGCCGAAGCCACGAGGACCAGCGCGATGGCGAGCGCCGTCGCGCTCACGCGCGCGACCCGGCGCACGCCCTGACGAAGGCGCGCGGGAGCTCAGGGTTCGAGGCGAAATGCAGGTGGACGTAGCTCATGAGCGTCCGCCCGACACGATAGCCCTCCGCGCGCGCCGGCGCGCCACGCCGGGCGATCCGATAGACGCGCTCGACGCCGTCCGGGACCGGGTCGAGGGTCGAGTAGTGGAACTCGTGGCCCCGCGCGACGGCGCCCGCGGGGCCGATCGGCGTGTCGTGCGTGAGCGCCACCTCCGTATAGCCGAGCGCCATGCGGCGCGGGCGCATTCTGACTCCGGCGGGAAGCACGCCCGCCATTGGGTAGGCCACGCCGTCGGCGTCCTCGAGCGTCTCGGCGAGGTACATGAGACCGCCGCACTCGGCGTACACCGGCCGCCCCGCCTCGGCGAACCGCCGCACGGCCTTCCTGACCGCGGCGTTCTCCGAGAGACGCCGCGCGTGGAGCTCAGGGTAGCCGCCGCCGAGATAGAGGCCGTCCACGTCCGGCAGGTCGTGGTCGTCGAGCGGGCTCCAGAAGTGGAGCTCGGCGCCGGACTCGCGAAGCAGGTCGAGATTCTCCGCGTAGTAGAACTGAAATGCCGCGTCACGGGCCACGCCGATTCGTACGCGTCGGGGCGGGGCGTCCTCCCTCTGCTCGGACCGACACTCGCCCGGAAGGGCGCCCCGTCCCGGCGCCTCGAACGGCGGTACCTCGCGCGCGAGCGTCAGCAGCCGGTCTAGATCGACGGAGCGGTCGACGGCGTCGCCGAGACGGCGAAGCTTCTCGGCATCGAGCGCGCCCTCGGCCGCCGTCACCAGCCCGAGGTGTCGCTCCGGGAGCGTCAGCGTCTCGTCGCCGGCGACGGCGCCGAGCGGCGTCGCGCGGCACGTGTCGGCGATCGCGTCGAGCACCATGCGGCCATGCGCCTCGCCGCCCACGCGGTTGACGATGACGCCGGCGAGATCCAGCGCTGGGTCGAAGCCCTCGAAGCCGCGAACCACCGCCGCGGCGCTGCGGGCCGACGCCCAGGCGTCCACGACCAGCACGACGGGCGCGCCCAGCCACTTCGCGATCTCCGCCGTCGAGCCCGCGTCGCTCCTGCCGTCGATGCCGTCGAAGCACCCCATCACGCCCTCGACCACCGCGAGGTGCGCGTCTTGTGACTGGCGAGCGACACAGGCCAGCACCGCCTCACGCCCGCACATCCAGCCGTCGAGGTTGTACGACGGGCGCCCCGTGGCGAGCGCGTGGAAGCCCGGGTCGATGAAGTCGGGCCCCACCTTGAACGCCTGGATCCGGAGGCCGCGCCGTCGCAGCGCTTCGAGGAGCCCGAGCGTGATCGAGGTCTTGCCCACCCCGGTCGCCACCCCCGCGATCACGAGCGCACGCGTGGTCATCACCGCCGTTCGGGCGCCGGCTTCGCCGGCGCAACCTCGTTCTCGGGGGTTCGCTCCCTCTCGGGGGCGCTTCCCCCGGCCTCGGAGGGGGCCGTCGAGGCCCCCTCCGATTGGCTGACGCCGGCCGACTTGAACGTCGCCATCTCCCGCCAGATGCGCGCGGCGGCGCGCGCCAGGTGGATGAAGAGCGCGGCGCCCGTCCCCTCGCCGAGGCGCAGCGCGAGGTCGAGGTAGGGCGTGAGCCCGAGGTGCTCGAGCATCACGGCGTGGCCGGGCTCGGCCGAGCGGTGCGAGGCGAAGAGCGCGTGGCGCGCGTCGGGGGCGAGCGTCACCGCGACGAGCGCGGCGGCGCCAGAGATAAAGCCGTCGAGGACCACGGGGACGCGGCGGGCGGCGCCGGCGAGGATCACGCCGACGAGCCCGGCGATCTCAAAGCCGCCGACCTTGGCGAGGACGTCCAGACCATCACGCGCGTCGGGGACGTTCACGGCGAGCGCGCGGCGGACGACGTCCACCTTACGGGCGAGCGTCGCGTCGTCCACGCCGGTGCCGCGGCCCGTGACGCGCTCGGGGCCGGCGCCCGTGATCGCCGCGGCGATCGCGCTCGCCGCGGTGGTGTTGCCGATCCCCATCTCGCCGGTCGCGAGGAGATCGGCGCCCGCGTCGAGCGCCTGCTCCGCGAGCCGCGCGCCGGTCTCGAGCGCCTGCAGCGCCTGTGCGCGCGTCATCGCCGGGCCCCGCGCGAGATTGGCGGTGCCGGGTGCGATCGGGCAGGAGTGGAGCCCGGGCGAGCCCGGGATCGGGTTCGCCACGCCGAAGTCCGCGACGATCACGCGCGCCTCGGCCTGACGCGCGAGGACGTTCACCGCGGCGCCGCCACGCAGGAAGGTTTCGACCATCTGCACGGTCACGATCTGCGGGTACGCGCTCACGCCCTCGGCGACGACGCCGTGGTCGGCGGCGAAGGTGAAGATGTGGGGCCGCTCGACGCGCGGCGCCCCGCCGGCGAGCGCGGCGAGGCGCGCGGCGATCTCCTCGAGCCGCCCCAGGCTTCCGGGCGGCTTCGTCAGGCTGTCGAGGTGGCGCTGCGCCTCGGCGAGTCCCCCGGCCGGCGGGGGCGTGATCGCGCTACGGAGCCTGGCGAGCATCGTCGGACCTCGTAGACCCCGACGGACTCGGGGCGACGGACTTGAGCGTGAGCGGCACGCCGGCCACCATCAGCACGACGCGGTCGCACGCGGCGGCGACCTTCTGGTTCACGATTCCGAGGAGGTCGCGGAAACGGAGCCCCATCGCGGTCTCGGGGTGCACGCCTTGGCCGACCTCGTTGGAGACGACGGCGAAGGACGTCGCGCGGCGGCCGATCAGCTTGGCGAGCGCGTCGGCCTCGTCGAGGATCGGGTCGTCGGCGTCGCCGCGCAGCAGGCGGTTCGAGACCCAGAGCGTCAGGCAGTCCACGACGAGCGCGTCGTACCCTTCCTCGAGCTCGGCGAGGCGCCGGCCGAGATCGTACGGTTCCTCGATGGTCTTCCAGTGGCGAGGACGCTCGGCCTGGTGGCGCGCGATCCGGCGTGCCATGTCCCCGTCGCCGGCGCGCGCTGTCGCGACGAAGGCGACACGGCGTGAGCGCGCGAGATCGGAGACGGCGAAGCGGCTCTTCCCGCTGCGCGCGCCCCCGAGGACGAAGACCGATGAGGCCATGCTCCGGGTCCTCCCTCGAAGACCGGTGTGCTGGTGCGCGCCCGGACAGGTCTCCTGGCTCTCGGATCGTCCTACTCCCCGCGCCTTCCCGGCCTCGCGGCCAGTGGCTCTCCCGCGGGTTTCGTCCCCGATTACAGTGACGGGGTCGCGGCGGTTTTCAACCGCCTTCCCTGGGCCCCTCTGGGCATCCCGGGCGCGAACTACGCGGTGACGGTAGCAGAATCGCGTCGCGACCGCAAACGGTCGGCTCGTGGTAGATTCGGGCAGCCTCAGGACGTCCTGCGAGGAGGAGCAGACCATGGAGTTGGAGCGGCGCGACTTTTTGAAGCTCACGGCGGGCGCGCTCACCTACGCCCTCGCCGCCGAGCCCACCTGGGCGCAGACGGCGAAGGTGGAGGTTCACTGGCTCGGCCAGGCGTCGACCAAGCTCACGACGCTGACCGGCAAGGTCATCGTCATCGACCCGTTCCTCACGGGGAACCCCAAGACGCCGCCGCAGTACAAGAACCTCGACGCGCTCGGCAAGGTCGACGTGATCCTCGTCACCCACGGCCACGGCGACCACACGGGGAACCTTGGCCGCACCGATGGGCAGTGCGACGCCGGAGAGCTCGCCAGGCGCACTGGAGCGAAGGTCCTGGGGCCCGCTGGGCTCATCGCCACGATGATCGACCTCGCGTGGCTCACCCCGGAGCAAGGCGTCCGGTTCGGCAAGGGAGGCCGTGTCCAACCGGCGGGGCCGCAGATCACGATCACCCAGGTGCGTGCGGAGCACTCGTCGGAGGTCACCGTCGTCGATCCCGTCACGAAGAAGAGCACGACCTATCCCGGCGGCGAGCCGTGCGGCTTCATCGTCGAGTTCGAGAACGGATTCAAGCTCTACCACATGGGCGACACGGGACTCTTCGGCGACATGAAGCTGATCGGGGAGTACTACAAGCCCGACCTCGTCATGATCCCGATCGGCGGCCACTTCGTCATGGACCCGCGCGACGCGGCGTACGCGACGAAGGAGATGCTCCGGCCCAAGTACGCGATCCCGTTCCACTACGGGACGTTCCCGGTGCTGCGCGGCACGCCGCAGGAGTACCAGACGGCGCTCGGTCAGACGACGGTCCAGGTCTTTCCGATCCCCCCCGGCGACAAGCTGATCTTCTAGGAGGGCGTCGAGGCGCCCGCCGGTTCGTCAGGCGCCGAGAGGGTTCTCGTGCTGCCGAACCCGCCGCGAGAGCGTCACCAGGATCTTCTCGGTGAGCCCGGGCACCTCCTTGAGGAGGCGCCAGAAGTGGGTCCGGTCGATCACGAGGAGCCGCAGGTCGGTCTCGGCCTTCACCGTCGCCGAGCGGGGCTCGCCGTCGAGCAGGCTCATCTCGCCGAAGAACTCGCCGGGATTGATGCGATGCCGCCGCTGGGGCGAGAGGGCGACGAGGGCCGTGCCGTCGATGATGACGAAGAACTCGTCGCCCGGCTCGCCCGCGCGCGTGAGGACGGTGCGCGCCGGCACCTCCACCACCGACGAGATGTCGGCGACGGCGCGAAGCTGGCGCAGGCTGCAATCCTCGAAGAGGGGCACGCGCTCGAGGTGCCGGATCTTCTCGTCGCGGGCGGTGCGGAACGTCTCGAACATCTTCCCGATGAGCTGCATCACGCCCCCTTCTCGTTGTCAGCGTCGCTCACGGCGAGGCCGGGTCCCTCGATCACCCTCGGCGGGACGCGGGACGGGATCGCCATCAGGAGCTCGTCGTCCGCGACGCCGGTCTCGCTGTCCATCTCAGAACCCCCTCAGACGCTGAAGTTCGCGGCGCTCGCGCTTGGTCGGCCGGCCCGAGCCACGCTCCCGCCACGGCGGCGGCGCCTGGCGGACCCGCGGCGCCGCCGCGGGCGTCAGGTCGTCGTACAGCGCGCGGGCCACCGGTGCGGGCCCACGCGTCGCGGCGAGCGCCTGCACCTTCACGAGCCGTTTGCCTCCGCGCTGCGTGATGCGGAGCCGGTCGCCCACCCGCACCGGCTTGGCCGGCTTCGCCGTGTCGTCGTTGACGTCCACTTTGCCCCCCGCGCAGGCGGCGGCGGCCAGGCTCCGAGTCTTGAAGAAGCGCGCGGCCCAGAGCCACTTGTCCACACGGAGCGAATCCGGCGAATCCGTCACGCCCAAACGGTATCATAGGGCCTGCCATGACCTGGGGGACCTCCACGAGATCCGCGCGGGCCCTCGGCTTGGCCACGGCCCTCCTCCTCGTCGCCCCGGCGTGGGCGGCCGACGTGGTCGTCGTCGAGGACTGGACGAAGCTCACGCTCGGCGCCAAGGGCGTTCCCGACGGCTGGACCAGCGGCCAGTCGTGGGGCCTCCCGAAGCACGACTTCACGGTCGAAGAGGACAACGGCCACCGCGTGCTGCACCTCCGGAGCGAGGGCGACAGTTCGATGATCACCAAAGAGGTGAAGGTCAACCTCAAGGCGACGCCGATCCTCGAGTGGCGCTGGAGGGTCGTCACCCTGCCGAAGGGCGCCGACGCGCGCAGCAAACACACGGACGACCAGGCCGCCCAGCTCTACGTCGTGTGGCCGCGCTTTCCCCGAGAGTTCCGGTCCCGGATCATCGGCTACATCTGGGACACGCAGGCCCCCCAGGGTCTCGTCGTGAAGAGTGAGAAGACGAGCACGGTCACCTACATCGTCGTGCGCTCCGGGCCCGCCGAGCTCGGGCAGTGGCTGACCGAGCGGCGGAAGGTCGTCGAGGACTACAAGCAGATCTACGGCGAGGCGCCGGAGAACCCCGGCGCCGTCTCGGTCGCGATCGACTCCGACGACACAAACTCCTCGGCCGAGTCCTTCTTCGGGGCGATCATCTTCACGAAGCCGTGACGGACACGCGGGACTTCGTGCGCGACCTCGCCCGGGAGAACGCGGCCTTCTGGCGCGGCCGCGACGTGCGCCTCGACCCCGCGGCGCCCCCCGCCGTGAGGCGCGAGCAAATCTGCTACCGGATGCGCCAGGGCGTCTACAACGAGCTCCGCTCCGTCGAGCTGATCGCCGCGTGGATCCCCCACGTGCCCGAGCGCGAGATCCGCGAGCTCTTGCCGGGTCAGCTCGACGACGAGCAGCGCCATTACCAGCTCCTGAGGACGCGCCTCATCGAGCTCGGCGAGGACCCGGACGCCTACCGCCCCCTGCCCGAGTGGGAGGCGCTCTTCGACTGGCTCGTGGCCTGCCGGGCGCGGCCGACGCTCGAAAAGCTCGCCATGTTCCAGTTCGCCGGCGAGACCCAGTCGTGTGAGGGGTTCGAAACGCTGATCGCGCTCGCGCAGGACGTCGACCCGGAGACGGCCGAGCTCTACCGCACGCGGATTCTCCCGGACGAGTACCGCCACGCGGCGATCGGCCGCAGGGCGCTGACGCTCCTCGCCGACACCCCCGGCGCCCAGGCGCAGGCGCGCGCCGCGTGTGGGGAGATGAACGCGAAGATCTTCGCCGCTTATCGCGCTCACCGCGCCCGCGCCGATCGGCGCGCGTGAGAAGACATCGTCCGGGGCCTCGACGGTCCCCTGTCTGCAGACACCCGTCCGGTTTACGCGTTACGCTGCGGCTTACGCACCGCCACGGTGTCAGGTTGGCGAGAAACGAGCCAATCTGAGAGGAATCTTCCGCATCCCAGCCTTTATTTTCTCAGTATGTAAGGACGCTTGGCACCTGGCGCTCCCGTTGCAAGACAGAGGGAGGGCCAGCGATGGGTCAACTGACTGCAGAGGAACGCCGTCGGGCCTACGCGCATCGCCAGGGGGCCGCGCTCGGCGCCCCACGGTCACGAGCGATCACGCTCGAGCGGTTCGCCGGGCGTCAGCGCCCCTGGCCGCGCACGGCGAGACTCGGAGCGCTGCTCGCCCTCGCCGTCGTGGCCTTGTTCCTTCTTGCGCAGAGCGCTCGCGTCGTATCACTTCAGGGCGCGCCGGCGTTGATCGAGTGGCTCCTGCCGCGCGTCTGACGCACCCGCGAGCCGTTCAGATCGCCAGCGCGTAGCCGTCGCGGCGCGGGTCGGCGCCCGCCATCAAGGCGCCCGACTCGCGGTCACGGACGATCCCCTGCCCGCCGCCCACGATCCAGGACCACTCGTCGATCACGTTGACCTGGTGGCCCCGGCCCCCGAGCGCCGCGCGCGTGTCGGCGGCGATGCGCGCCTCGGCGTCGACCAGGCGGTCTCCGTAAACGCGCACGCGCGGCGCCTCGATCGCCTCCTGGACGTTCATGCCGAACTCGAGGACGTTCAGGAGCATCTGGGGCGTCGTCTGGAGAATGCCGTAGGACCCCGGCGTCCCGATCGACATCACGAACGCGCCGTCCCGGAAGACCTGGGTCGGCGACATCATGGTTCCCGCCCGGCGCCCCGCGCGCAGGACGTTGGGGGACTCCGGGTCGCGGTCCATCCACTTCAAGATGTTGTTCAGCACGATCCCCGTGCCCGGCACGGCGAAGCCAGAGCCGAACGGCACGCCGAGCGTCTGGGTGACGGTGACGACGGTCGCGCTCGCGTCGGCGCAGGCGAAGTGCGTGGTGTGCTCGTTCACGAACTGCGCCGGATGCCCCTCGAGGATCTGATTCGGGAGCTTCTCGCGGCGCCAGCGCTCGCCCTCGCTCCGGCCCGCACGCACGGGGTCGATACGCGCGCGCTGCGACGCCGCGTAGGCCTTCGAGAGGAGCCCCCGGATCGGGACGTCGGCCGTGTAGCCATAGGCGAGGCGGTCGGCGGAGGCGAGCTTGACCGCCTCGACCAGGTGGTGGAGGTAGTCCACAGAGTTGTGGCCCCACGCCTTGACGTCGTACCCCTCGAGGACGCTCAGCGTCTCGAGCATCTGGAACGCCGAGAAGGGCGGCGGCACCGAGGATACGCGGTGCTCGCGGTACGCGATCGTCGCGGGCTCGCGCCACTCCGGCGCGAGCGCCGCCAGGTCCGCCTCGTCGAGCCAGCCGCCCGCCTCGCGCACCGCGCGGGCGATTGCCTTCGCGATCGGCCCCCGGTAGAAGACGTCGCTCCCGCCTTCCGCCACCTGGCGGAGGGTCGCCGCCAGCTCCTTGTAGGTGACGACGGCGCCCGGACGAGGGCCGCCGTTGCCGAGATAGAGGCGCCGGGCCTCCTGCGAGCGTCCGAGCGTGGCGCGCGCCGCCTCGAAGAAGTCCACGTTCTTCCAGGTCAGCGGCACGCCCTGCTCGGCGAGGGCGATCGCCGGCCCGAGCACGCGCGCCCGGTCCATCGAGCCGAACCGCTCGAGCGCGGCGAGCCAGCCGCCGAGGTTCCCCGGAGTCGCGCAGGACTTCGGCCCGCCGGCCAGCTCGTCGTCGGTGCACCTCGCGGGGTCGGCCGCGCGCGGTGCGCGTCCGATGAAGTCGAGGACGTGGCGCTCGGATCCGCGCGAGATCAGCATCAGGCCGATCCCGCCGACGCCCGACATGAACGGCTCGACGACGTTGAGGGTGGCGGCGACGGCGACCGCCGCGTCGACCGCGTTGCCCCCGGCGAGCAGCATCTGGATCCCCGCCATCGACGCGAGCGGGTGCGCGGAGGCGACGGCGCCCCGGGTCCCCATGACGACCGGACGGTAGGCGTTTCGATGTGGTGGCATGTGGCCCTCCTACTTCAGCACTTGGCGGACGGCGGCGACGACCTGGTCGGCGTCGGGCGTGGCGAATTTCTCGAGCGGCGGGCTGAACGGGATGGGCACGTTGGGGCCGGCGACGCGCGCGACCGGCGCGTCGAGCTCGTCGAAGCACTCCTCCATCAGGACCCAGGCGAGCCACGCCCCGGTGGACCCGCGCATCGGCCCTTCCTCGGCGATGACCACGTGGTGCGTACGCCGCACCGAGTCCGCAAGCGTGGCCCGGTCGAGGGGCACGAGGCTCCGCGGGTCCACCACCTCGACCTCGATCCCCTCCTCCGCGAGCCGCCGCGCCGCCGCGAGGCTCTCGTGCACCATCCGGGCCGTCGCGATCACGGTGACGTCGCGCCCGGCCCGCTTGACGTCCGCCGAGCCCAGCGGGACGAGCGTCTCCACGTCGCCCACCTCACCCGACACGCGGTAGAGACCGCGGTGCTCGAAGACCAGCACGGGATCAGGGTCGCGGATCGCGGTCTTGAGGAGGCCGCGCGCATCGGCGGGTGTGGAGGGGATGCAGACCTTGAGGCCGGGGATGTTGACGAACCATGCCTCGACCGAGTTCGAGTGATGGCCACCGCCGGATCGGCCGATCCCGTACGGCATCCGGAGCGTGAGCGGACAGTCGATCTGGCCGCCGAACATGTAGCGCGACTTCGCGATCTGGTTGGCGACCTCGTCCATCGCGCACGTGACGAAATCGGCGAAGTGCATGTCCACGACGGGCACCAGCCCCGTCATGGCCGCGCCCATCGCCGAGCCGACGATCGCGGCCTCGGAGATCGGCGCGTTCAGGACCCGCGCCGGCCCGAACTCTTCGCAGAGCCCCTTCGTGACGCCGAAGGGCACGCCGAGCACGATGTCCTCGCCGATGCAGTAGACGCGTGGATCGCGACGCATCTCCTCGCGGAGTGCCTTGTTGAGCGCGTCGCCGAAGTCCATGACCGCCAGGTCAGTCTCTCCAGGGGTAATAGGCGAAGAGGCCGGTCAGCGCCTCGTGCGGCTCCGGCAACGGGCTCGCCTCGGCGTAGGTGACCGCGTCGTCGATCTCGGCGAGAATCCCGTCGCGGATCCGCCCCGCGTGGGTCCCGTCGAGGAGGTGCTTCTCCTCGAGCAGGCGGGCCAGCCGCGCGACCGGGTCCGTGCGCCGCCCTTCGGCGACCTCGTCCTTCCCGCGGTACGCCTGCGGGTCCCCCTCGAAGTGCCCCACCCAGCGGATCGTGTGCGCCTCGATGAGCGACGGCCCGTCGCCGCGGCGCCCGCGCTCGGCGGCGCGCGTGACGGCGTCGTATACCGCCAGGACGTCGTTGCCGTCAACGGCCTCGCCGGGGATGCCATAGCCTGCCGCGCGGGCCGCGACCGAGCCGCCCGCCGTCGAGAGCGCCTGGGCGGTGGTCGAGGCCCAGCGGTTGCTCTCGCAGACGAAGACGACGGGAAGCTTCCAGAGTGCGGCCAGGTTCACGCCTTCGTGGAACGGCCCGCGGTTCGCGGCGCCGTCACCGAAGAGCGTGACCACCACCTGCCCCGACTTCCGGTGTCTGATCGAGAGCCCCACGCCCGGCGCGAGGACGCAGCCGGCGGCCAGGACGCCGTTGGCGCCGAGGTACCCGACCGAGACGTCGGCGATGTGCATCGTGCCGCCCTTGCCGTGGCAGATCCCGTTGGCCTTACCGTAGAGCTCCGCCATGAGGCCGCGGAGCGAGCCGCCCTTGGCGACGAGGTGGCCGTGGCCGCGGTGCGTGGAGAGGAGGTAGTCGTCGGGTCGGAGCGCCGCGCACACGCCGACGGCAACAGCCTCCTGGCCCACGGAGGTGTGGAGGAATCCCGGAATGCGCCCGCCGGCGAAGAGCTCACGCACGCGCTCCTCGAAGAGCCGCACGCGGAGCATCCCGGCGTACATCGCGAGCAGCCCGTCGGGGGCGGGCGTCATTGTAAAGAGGTCCGCGAGGTCGGCGCCATTGGTGGGTGGCCTGAGACGAGGCACGACCCGGCTCCGGTCCTCTCGGCGCTCTTCATTCCACCCGGGGACCGCGAGACCGGGACACTTGGTGGGTGGCCTGAGACGAGGCACGACCCGGCTCCGGTCCGCTTCTCGCTCTTCACTCCACGCCTTTCATCGCTCGCAAGGCGCGCATTATAGCATCGGCAGCTCGTTGAGCCGGACGAGGCGCCACCCCGCGGCGACGCGCGCAAGCACGCTCAGCGCCCCATAGTCCTGACCGAGCGCCAGGAGCCGGCGAAGCTCGAGCCCCAGCGCGGTGCAGAGCAGCGCGCGGTTCGTGCCGCCGTGGGCGACGATGGCGACGGACTCCCCCGCGTGCGCCCCGATGATCGCCTCGAACGCGGGCCACGCGCGAGCGCGCAGGTCGGGCACGCTCTCGCCCTCCGGGAACGGGAACTCGCCAACGCGGGCCATCCAGTCGGCGAACGCCGCTGGCTCGCTCCCCCGGATCTCCTCGGCGGTCCGGCCATCCCAGCGGCCCATCGCCATCTCCCGGAGCGCCGGGATCACGGTCGGCGTGAGCCCGTGCGGCGCCGCGATGATCTCCGCGGTGCGGCGCGCCCGCGCGAGGTCGCTCGTGAACACCGCGGTGAGCTCGGCGTCGGCGAGCCGCGTGGCCTGCACCCGGCTCTGCCGCTCGCCGCGCTCGGAGAGCGGCACGTCGAGGTGGCCGATGAACCGACGCGTCTCGGCGTGCACGACTTCGCCGTGGCGGAGGAGGTAGATCAGGGTCGCGCGTGCGCCCACGCCGACACCGTGAGGAGGCCCGCCAGCTCCGCGACCTCGATCGCCGCGCCGAGCACGTCCCCGGTGACGCCCCCGAGCCGCGCCGTCATGAAGCCCGCGAGCGCGAGGGCGGCCACGAGGGCCGCGCCGGCGCCGAGGAGCCCGGCGACGCCGAGCCCGGCCCAGACGAGGGCCAGGGCCGGTACTAGAGCGACGGGCGCCGCGCCCGCGCGCAGGCCGCTGCGGAAGGCGGCGCCGTGACCCTCGACCTTCGCCGCCCGAAACCACCGGGCCAGCAGCGGCGGTGTCGCGCGCGCGAGCGCCGGCACCACCAGGAGGGCCCGCCAGCGGAGGCCGGCCGGGAGCTCGGCCACCGCGGCGATCTCGAGGAGCAGGAAGAGGATCAACCCGACCGCGCCAAAGGCGCCGATACGGCTGTCGCGCATGATGCTGAGCCGGTGCTCGGCGTCTCGGCCCACGAGCCCATCGAGGCAGTCGGCGAGGCCGTCGAGGTGGAGGCCGCCGGTGAGGACCTTCCACGCGGTCACCGTCAGGAGCGCGGCGAGGAGCGACGGGAACAGGACGCTCGCCACGCGCTCGACGCCGACCAGGACGAGCCCGAGGCCGAGCCCGACGACCGGAAACCAGCCCGCCGCGCGCCCGAGCGCGTCCACGCCGTGCGCCGCGCGCCCCGGCAGCGGCACGATCGTCAGGTAGCGCACGGCGAGGATGAGGCCCGTCACGTGACGAGGCTAACACGGTGACGCTGGCCGTTGACACGCGCGCGGGAGCGCAGCGACAATCGCGGCCTCTGACTGAGCCGGCCCCTCTGGGCCGGGGGTAGGAGACGACGATGCCGGAGGCGTGGCGGATCGAGGGCGAGTACCTCGAGAACTGCAACTGCGAGGTCTTGTGCCCGTGCCTCCTCGGACCGCGCAACGCGAAGGGGGGCGCGGCCGCCCGACCGACCGAGGGCCACTGCGACGTCCCCCTGGTCTTCCGGATCGCCCGGGGGAACCACGGCGCGGTGGACCTGAGTGACACAGCCGCGGCGCTCGCAATCTACACTCCCGGCCCTATGGGCGACGGGAACTGGACCATCGGGGCTTACGTGGATGAACGGGCCCGCGACGACCAGCGCCGGGCGCTCGAGCAGATCTTCACCGGCCGCGCCGGTGGCATCCCGGGCGTCATCTGGACGCTGGCGGGCAAGCGGTTGCCGACGCGCGCGGCGCCCATCGAGTTCGGCAAGGACGGCCGGCGCCGCTGGGCGCGCATCGGCGACGTCCTCGACGTCGAGATCGAGGGCATCGAGGGCCGGCAACCGGGCACCGAGAGCTGGATCGACAACGTCCGGCACCCGGTCTCGAGCCGGCTGGCCGCGGCGCGGGCCACGCGCATGACCTACCGCGACCACGGCTTCGCCTGGAACAACACCGGCCGCAATGGCCACTACTCCGCGTTCGTCTGGTCCGGCCCCTAACGCGATCGATGGTAAAGTGGACGGCGGTGCTCGACCTGTACGTTGAGCTCCGCCGAATCGCCGAGGCGCTCGACGCTGCCGGCGTCGCCTACGCGCTGGCTGGTGGCCTCGCGGTTTCCATCTACACGACGCCGCGCGCGACCGAGGACATCGATCTGCTGATCCGACGCGAGGACTCCGATCGCACCGTGCGCGCCGTCGAGCCGCTCGGATTCAGGCCGGCGGGGCGACCGACGCGCGTCGCGGAAGGCCGCATGGAGATCCAGAGGCTCCTCAAGATCGACGGCGCTGATCTGCTTCCGCTTGACTTGCTGATGCCAGTCGACGCGGGGCTGGCGAGTCTCCTGGCGGACCGGCATCGGCAGGTCGTCGAGGGCTGGCCCCTGGAGATCGTCGGGATTCACGGGCTCCGCACGCTCAAGAGGCTCCGCAACTCCGCCCTCGACCGTGCTGATCTCGAAGCGCTCGGGCCCGACGAGCCATGACGCCTCCCGACATCGCTACGACACTGCGCAAGGTCTCGGCGCTTCGCTCGCTCTGCCTTCGGCTACCGCACGCTCCTACACCAGCTGAGACAAGACTTCTCGAGCTCTTCGAGGCTCTCGTGGCGGCGCCTGAGCGTGCCGCCGTCGTCGACCTCGACGCTATCGCAGCGGGTTGGCACCACTGGTGGCGAGAGGGGCAGTACGCACAGCTGCTCGAAATGCGATCGCGACTCTCGTCGGGCTTGACCGACGACGATCGCGATCTCTCCGCGCTTGCCCAGGCCGCCATGCGGCATCGATGGACCGAGCTTCAGATGAGGATCGAGACCTGCACCGCGTGTGCAAACCTACGGCCCTCAGAGGTCTCAACGCCGTTACGTTGTCGGGAGACCCCAGTACCCCCGGCAACCATCAAAATCCTGTTCGTGGGTGTGGCGCCGACACGGCTGGGTGGCCAGAGTCCAGGAACGCATTTCTACTCCAGCCGGAATGACCGTTTGCGAATTGGCCTGTTCCACGCTCTGGACAGATCGCCGTTTCGCACACGCCTCGTCGAAGCGAACAGACAGAATAGGGAGGAAGCGGACAGTCGGTTCCATCAGGCTGGATTCTTCTTTGTTCACGCATGCAAGATCAGGCCTACGCAGGGTGACGCACCACCGACCACTGTACTGAGGACATGCGCTCGTGAGCACCTCCTGGCCGAGATCCAACTCCTGCAGCCGAAAGTGGTCTGCTTGCTCGGGAATACGCCGGGCCACCTACCCGCCGTGGCGCGAGTGCTGTTCCGACAAGAGATCGGAGACGTGCCCGAGCGTGCCTCGCTGAACTCCTGGACGGGTCTAGCGACGGTGACCGCACAGCCGAGACGTCGTGGCGTGCCGCGGGCCCAACGCACACTCGAAGCGGTCTGGCAAGCCCTCCGCGCCGCCAGCGGGCGGATTCACACCGGATAGACGCCGTTCTTGCGCTGCGGGAACTCGTGGGCCTTGGTCTGCGCGTACGCGAGGCGCTTCACCAACTCGTCGCGAAGCGCCCCGCCCGGCACGATGTCGTCCACGAGCATCTCCGAGGCGAGCTTGTGGAGGTCCACGTCCCGCGCGTACTCCTCGCGCTTCTGCTGCACGAACGCCGCGCGCTCGCCTTCGGGCAGCTCCATGATCTTGTTGT
>WNFT01000415.1_pt1 | contig 47820 bp, 38 predicted proteins | sample 5400191 | NCBI WGS metagenome assembly WNFT01 (sample SAMN13153359, study PRJNA577476) | soil metagenome | isolation source: 80 cm saprolite under Madrone tree | place: USA:California | collected 2016-06-14 | reverse complement strand
TCCAGCGCGCTCGTTCGAAAAGGAGACGTGACCGCCGCGTTGCGGGAAGCGAAGGAGGCCGTGCGACTGGCTCCGGAGGATTCCGAGACTCATCATATTCTGGCGCGCACACTCGATTTTTATGGGGATCTCGAAGGCGCCATCGGCCAGTTCCGGCGAGCGATCGAGCTGGACCCGCAAAGGGCGGAATTACACGACGAACTCGGTAGCGTGTTGATGCAGAAGTCTGAGGCTCAAAGCGCTGGTGCGGAGTTTATCGAGGCCCTCCGACTGCAGCCGAACTATGCTTCGGCGCATTTTCATCTCGGTGTTCTGCGGTATCAGGAAAAATCCGTCGAGGAAGCTGAGCAGCATTTTCAAACTGCAATCCAATTGAATAACGCGGAACCAGGCGCTCACTATTATCTTGCGCAAGTTCTGAAGAGCAAGGGTGAGACGGCTGCGGCAGTCCGCGAGCTGCAAGCTTGTGTTGCGTTGAGGCCCGATTACCCTGACGCGCAAAAGAGCCTGGGTATGCTGCTCCAGCATAGTGGCGAGGTGCAGCAAGCGATCAAAGCATTTCGCGAGGCCGTAAAATCGCAGCCGGAAAATCCCGACGCACATAACAATCTCGGGCTCGCTTTCTTGCAGACGGGCGAGGGCACCGGGGCGATTGCCGAGTTCCAAACAGCCGTTCGCCTGCGGCCCGACGACAGCGGATACTTGGGGAATTTGGGCGCGGCGCATCTGCAAGTAGCGGACTTTGATGCTGCCATTTCTGAATTCGAATCAGCGATCAAGCTTTCCCCTGAGGATGCAACCCTGCACTACGACCTAGGACTGGCGCTCAAGTTGAAAGACAAGCTGCCGGAAGCCATGGCCGAAATGCGCAAGGCAGCACAGTTGGATCCATTGCAAGCGGACGTGCACTACACACTCGGCGTGACGCTCTGGCAGCAAGGAGAGTTTGCCGCGGCAGGGGAGGAATTGCGAGCAGCGATTCATGCCAAACCGGACTACGCAGAAGCCTACTACACGCTTGGAACGGTGCTGAAGCAGAAGGGCGAGCTCTGGGATTCCGCGGCTGCTTTGCGGGAAGCAATCCGTCTGCAACCGGATTTTGCAGGCGCTCATACAACTTTGGCGGCCGTGCTTCGCCAGCTGGGAGACGCAGAAGGCGCGGCAGCAGAAAGTAAAGCAGGTGCAGAGATTGCGAAAGAGAAAACCAGCGAGCAAGCCGCTCTTTTTGCGACAAATTCAGGACGCCGGCTGCTAAACGCGGGAGATCTCGATGGCGCTATTTCACAATTCCGGGCGGCGATCAACTCCTCGCCAAGCTATGCGGCTGCCCATTTTGAATTGGGTTTGGCGCTGCACCGGCAGGGGAAGCCCGAGGAAGCGGAAGAAGAATTCCGCAAGGCCACAGCATTGGATCCTCGGTTGACGCCTCCGCGTTCTCAAAGGAAATAAAGAAAACGAGCAGTGAAAAGATGGGGAACGGATGCCCCTGTCGAGTGCGAATGGTTGCCTCAAAACTCAAGAACCTTTGCGCAGCGCGACAAGTTCAGAACCCACAGGAACTCCCTTGGCTACTTTCACGCGAATTACCGCTTCGAATGGTTTCAGTTCACCCGAGTTGGAAACGGACAGCCGCAACAGGAGTTGTTCAAGGGAGTCCCGCTGGCAGACGTACTCGACGGCGGCTTGCGTGCCGATGGTAGTGGCACCTGCAAGAATCAATACCGAATGTGCAGGGTTCAATCCTCGTTTTAGGGCAATAATCGAATAGTCTTCGGTCAGAGTTTCGTCAGGCGAAGAGGGAAGAAACTCTTTCGATTCGCCCGATTCAGGACGGAAATTGATGATCTCCATGGTGCCCGTGCGGGGCCCAGACGTGATCTGTTTGAAGGCGAATTCCTGAGTGGTTGGCAACTCCAAGAGCGTCAGATTCTCTGAAGGCGAGCCAATGAAGATGAGATCGTTGTTCTTGGCATCGTCCAAGGAAAACAAGCTGCCGCGCTTGACGCGAATTTGCTGATGAAGTTTCTCGAAAACGCTATCGAGAGCGTGCACCGCCAGCACTTCACCAACCCCGGTGTAGTGATCCGTAATCACCGCGCCCGAATCCTTGGCACGATTGTAATAGCGCATGCCCATGTATGGCCGGCCGACGAAGGCTGCGTTGCTGAAGATGACCCACGGCTCTTGGGGCCCTGTGAGAAACCCCCTCCAGAAAACGTGAAAAGCCACCGGCACATCCGAGGTGTCGCCGGTTAGCCGGGCTTCAGCGGTTTTGCGTGTCAGAAACCGGTCGGTGGCCACGGCCACGGCGGAGGCGAGAACAACTGAGAGCGCAACAACGGTGACGATCCAGGCACGCGAGGTCCGGCCATTGGCCTCCAAATTGTTTGATGCCTCGTGAGAAGTACCAGCGTGGTTCCGCCCTGCCCCGTGAGGACGCGAGTGGAAAGTGAGGGCGTAGGTGCCTTTGGGCAGTTCCACCATGATCTGGTCGTCTACGCCCTCAGAGGCATAGTACTCGCCCAACTTTGTGCGCAGGCGCCCGGCTTGGACCCGAACCATCGAGTCGACATGTGGGTCGAAGTCTTGCTGGCGGCCGAAGACTTCTGTCGCAATCTGATACTCCTTCGGGGAAAGGCCGGGATGATCCAAAGAATGATTTGCGAGATAGCGCAGCAGTTTGCAAAGAGATTCGGAGCCATGGAGCGCATGGCTGCCAAGAAGTTTTTCAATCTGGCCGAGAAAAAGAGCTCTTTCCGTCACGGGAACCCACCGATGCGGCATTGTAACACCAAGGTAACGCGGTTCGCATCTGTTTGCGAGGTCACGGCTTATACCACGTAACCGTATCAGACTCACCGAGACTTTCCTGTTACTCAAAAAACTGATAGAAGGCATCATAATTTTTCGTCGGTTCTAGTTTGGGTGCTGATCTCTTTAAGCGGAGATCAAGTTTGGCTCATTGGATGACGCTGACGAAGCGTCAGTGGGTCGAGGAGTTTGGGGGCTGTTCCGCTGCGGACTGTTGGTTCCAACAGGTTGCCGTCAATTCTGTTTTTGCGTTGAAGACTGTCCAGGTGCGCTAGGCGCTGTTGAGGCGTGGTCTTGGCAGCAATTGAACCAACCTGACGAAGGCGGCGAATTCCCTGTTTATGCAGCGTGCAGTCCTATTCGAATTCGAAGACTTGGGGTGCTCAGGAGGGGTGTAATGAAAAAGCAAGCGATTCTAGGATGGATGCTGGTTCTTTGTCTTGCGCTGGGGTTTGGCGCTCGCACATCTCAAGGGCAAGCAGTGTACGGAAGCATTATTGGCACAGTGACGGACCCGCAAGGGAACGCAGTGACTGGAGCCAATGTTACGGTGACCTCGGTGACGAAGAACACCACCGAACAGACCACCACAAACGAGAGTGGAAATTTTTCGGTGATTCACCTGATCCCGGACACGTATAAGGTGCATGTCGAAGCGCCAGGATTCAAGTCTTACGATGTGGCGAGTGTCTTGGTGCAGGTGGACACTGCTGTGCGCGTTGATGCGCAATTACAGGTTGGTGCGGTGACGCAAACGGTGGAAGTCACGGGCGAGGTCCCGCAGCTCAAGACGGACCGTGCCGATGTATCGCTCGATTTCAATTCGGATTACGTTGAGAAGCTCCCTCTTGTAAACCGCAACTTTCAGTCGCTGTTGCTCTCCGCTCCCGGGACGCAGCAAATAGGCTGGAGCCACGCCGCCACGGAGAACCCGCAAGGTTCGCAGCAGACTTTCGTCCAGGGCCAACACTTCAGCGGCACAGGTTACGAGCTGGATGGTACCGACAATCAAGACCCGATCCTAGGCATCATCATCATCAATCCTAACTTGGACTCGGTGGAAGAAGCGAAGATCACCCTGATGAACTATGACGCTGAATTCGGCAAGTCCATCGCTGGATTGATGGTGGCGTCAACCAAGTCCGGCACCAATGATATCCATGGCAGCGCTTTTTGGTTTCGGAACTCCGATGCCACGCAGGCGCGCAACCCCTTCAACCAGGCGCCAAACGTGCCTTTGCCCCATTCGAAGTGGAATCAATTTGGGGGTTCTGTGGGCGGGGCAGTTATCAAGAACAAGTTGTTCTATTTTGGGGATTACCAGGGGACGAGGCAGGCCAATGGTGTGACCAACAACATAACCATTCCGGCTAAAACGGTGTTGGACAGCTGCACGGTCGACCCGGTAGCGAATCCTAATGCGATGTGCAATTTAAGCGCATACCTCGGCAACGTTCCTAACGGTACGGGACAAGTTTTTGACCCCAATACGGGAAACCCCAATACAGGTGCGGGACGCACACCATTTGCGGGCAATCTGATTCCGGTGACCCGATTGTCTCCGGTTGCCGTGAAGATTTTAAAGCTTTTCCCGGCACCGATTAACACTAACCTGACCAATAACTTTTTTGGCTCGGGTTCGGGTCCTTTCCACGGCAATGCATTCGACGTCCGTGGTGACTACCAGGCGCCTGGGAATCTGCATATCTTTGGGCGGTATACGCGGGCGTACTACAGTCTTACCGGTGAACCCAACCTTGGCATTGGCCTCGGAGGTTTGGGAGGCGGAGTTGGCGGCCTGAGCGGCAGTTCAATTATTCATAACCATAGCCTGGCAGCGGGATTCGATAAGGCGCTCAGCACCACACTGCTGACCGACTTCCGGTTCGGCTGGTTCAAATACAATCCGCATTCGATCAAGCCGGACGCAAACGCTGCGGCGGCGGATGCTTTGGGACTGCGTGGGCTGAACATCCCGAGCGATTCCTCCACAGGAGGTCTACCGGCATTCAAGTGGGACAGCGGGGACAATAAGAATACGCAACTGACGGACTTTGGGGACGGCCTGGATCCGTCTCGCTGCAACTGTCCGTTGATTGAGAATGAACATCAATACCAGTTCGTGAACAACTGGACCAAAATCACTGGCAACCATGCCATGAAGTTTGGAGTGGACCTGCGCTTTGCGCATAACCTGCGCTTCCCGAGCGATGCGAACCGAACGGGGGAGCTGAGTTTCAGCAAAAAGCAAACTGGGAACGCCCTCGTCGACCCTGTGAGCGGTAAGCTTACGGGTTCCGTCGACGGCGGGTTGGATCTTGCCTCGTTTCTTTTAGGTGATGTTTCCCACTTCGAGCGCTTCGCCAGCAAGAGCCAAACTGCCGCAGAGAGTCAAAAGCGGCTTTTCCTTTATGCCCAGGACCAATTCCGCATGAGCAACAAATTGACGGTCACATATGGGATCCGGTGGGAGGACTATCTTCCTGAATCTGTGAATGCCAAGGGCAACGGAGGCTTTGCAAACGTCGACCAAGGCATCATCCGCGTGGGCGGTTTTGGCCCGTACGGATTAAACGGCAACATTGAAAACTACATCGGCGCATTCGGGCCGCGACTGGGCATCGCGTATCAATTGCGGCCAAAAACCGTCGTACGCATCGGTTACGGTCGCAGTTTCGACATCGGGGTGTTCGGGTCGAACTTTGGTCACGCCGTCACTCAAAACCTACCCGTGCTGGTCCACGAGTCCATCAGCGCGCATGATGTTAACTCCAATAAAATCAGTGACAACGTCCAGGTGTACAACATGTCGGACTATCTTAACTTTCCGACTGGACCGCCGCCGGCCCCGTTCCCGACTGTTCCTTCGTCGGGTGTACTGCCACTCCGAGGTCCGGACGGGTCAGTGGACCCGAGGATTCGTCCGACGAAGCAACGTATTGCCGCCATAGATATGTGGAACGCGACCGTCGAGCACCAGTTAACGTCTACGATGACAGTGGAAGTGGCTTACGTTGGGAACAAGGGCACGCACGGGTTCGCCGGTAACGGGCCGGCATATAACCTCAATCAGAGAAGCATCGTCGGTTTTGGCAGCATCGCCCCGGACCTGCGGCGTCCCTTAGCTGGCAGGTTCACTTATCCAGGCTATCTGGTTCCGGATCCAAACAATCCAGGCCAGTTCGTAACGTTGACTTGCTGCACATCGGACTTGGGCAACTACTTTGGCATGGATGCAAGCAGCAATTACAACGCGTTGCAGTTGAAAGTCGAAAAGCGATTCTCCCAGGGACTTCAATTTGTCTCGCATTACACCTTCTCCCGCGCGAGATACCATGACGGCAATTATTTTGCCATCGATCCCAGCGTCGCCTATGGCCCCATGAATGTGAACCGCAATCACGCGTGGGTAACGAACTTCATCTATGAGCTGCCGTTCGGCAAGGCGGATGGAGAGTGACCAGTATCACCAACTGGAGCGGAGGTCTGCCGTGGACCCCGCAGTTCGGTGACTGCGGTCTGGACCAGGATGTGGGCGTTTGCCGTCCCGACAAGGCCTCGGGATCGTTTAGGGAGGGCCCAAAGCGGGACTCGAACGGGAACCTTACTTGGTTCACTCCGGTCTTTACTACTATTCCGGACCCTACTGACCCAACCAAGACTTGTACCCTCAACGGACTTGGCATATATCTTCCAGGTACGTGTAAACCTGACCCCAACCAATGCACCAAGCCAAGGCCGACCATAGGGGGATTCGCTCGTACGGCTTGCGGCACACTCGGCAACATCGGCTTGGACTCATTCCGTGGACCGCACCTGTTTACGTCGAATTTCTCGCTCGCGAAGAACTTCCGCATCACCGAGCGTTACAAGGCGGAGTTCCGCATGGACGCCAACAACATCTTTAACCACCCGGTCCTAGGCTTCAACTACACCCAGGGCAATACTTGTATCGATTGCGGCGGCGACGCCGGACGAATCACCAACATCGAAAATAACACGTCGATGCGGCTGCTTACATTCGGGTTGAGATTCTCTTTCTAACAAGGACAAGGACACCCCACCACCCCGACGGGGAGCCTGAAAGGGCTCCCCGTTTTTTTTGAATGCAGCTTCCGATAGGCTGGTGTAGGGATGCATGGCATGCCAAGGCTAATGGAGCTTCTTCTACTTCTCACTGGGGTGGCCGCCGTGACCTCTACCCACGGTCAAACTGTCGCCGCACAAGGGCAGGCCATCGATGTGCCCAAGCCAAAAGAGACAGTTTCGCCGCAAACGGCCCTCAGTGACGCGCGGCGCCTTTCACAGCAGGGCAAATTCGACGAGGCGATTGGGAAGCTCGAAGCACTGGCTGTGAAAGAACCGGAATTGAAGGGGCTTGCTCATGAGCTGGGGGTTACCTACTACAAGAAGAGCGACTATCTGAAGGCAGTGGCGAGCTTCAAGAAAGCGCTGGAGGAGGATCCTGGGGATAACGAAGCGGTGCAATTGATGGGGCTTTCTTATTACCTTGCGGGGCGGCCTGCGGATGCCATAGGGCCGCTTGAAAAGGTGCAGACGTGGTATCCCAGCGCGAATGTGGATGCGGCGTACATCCTCGGCATCTGCTACCTACGGACGAAGGACTATCCAAACGCGCGCAAAGCTTTCGCAAAGATGTTTGCAGTGCCGGCGGATTCGGCAGCCAGCTATTTGTTTACCGCGAGGATGTTGCTGCGGCAGGATTTTTCACCCATTGCAGAGGAGTATGCAAAGAAGGCCGTGGAACTCGATCCGAAGCTTCCGCGCGTGCATATGTTGCTCGGAGAGGTCTACCTTTACAAGTCACGGATTCCGGAAGCGATCGAGCAGCTTCAAAAAGAATTGGAGCTAAACCCGGGCGAAGCCGGGGTGTACTACAAGCTGGCGGATGCTTATAGCCGGTCACAGAAGTACGAGGAGGCGGAAAAGCTCCTGCAGCGTTCCATCTGGCTCGATGCGACGTCGACGGGGCCGTACATTTTGATGGGGAAGGTCTTGCAGAAGAAAGGCGAGACCGCGCTTGCCGTGCGCGCACTGCAGCGCGCCATTGCGATGGACCCCAACAATCCCATGCCCCACCATCTGCTCGGACAGACCTATCGCGAAATGGGCAGAACGGAAGAGGCAGAGCGCGAACTTAAGCTGTCAGAGCAATTGCAGATTCATGAAAACACCAAACCTTGAGCAGGGCAGTTGAGGCTTCGCATAAACAGGGAGATCCGCCGTGCTGAACCGCTTTAGACATTTCATTTTCGCTGTGATCGCCGGCCTTTGCCTTTCGGCAAGTCCCTGCCGGGCACAGCAAGCGCCGCCCCAAACTGCGAAGGCGGAGCACGGACTCCAGAAGGCGCAGGATCCCTGGTGGAAGCACGCGGTCATTTACGAGATCTACCCGCGAAGCTTCCAGGATTCGAACGGCGACGGCGTTGGAGACATTAGTGGAATTACGTCCCGGCTGGATTACCTTCGCGACCTGGGGATCGATGCGATCTGGATTAGCCCGATGTATCCGTCGCCGCTGGTGGATTTCGGCTACGACATCTCGGATTACACGGCGATTGATCCGCTCTACGGCACGCTTGCGGACTTCGATCGATTGATGAGCGAGGCCAAGAAGCGCGAGATCCGCGTGATCATGGATTTTGTACCGAATCATACTTCGGACCAACATCCATGGTTCAAAGAGTCGCGCTCTTCGCGGACAAATCCGAAACGTGATTGGTACATCTGGCGCGACGGAAAGGCGCCGGGAGAGCCTCCAAACAATTGGCAATCGTGGTTTGGGCACTCGGCGTGGAAATTCGACCCGGCCACGAACCAATATTATTACCACCACTTCTACACCGAACAGCCCGACCTGAACTGGCGCAATCCGCAGGTGCCGAAGGCCATGTACGACGCCATGCGCTTCTGGCTCAAACGGGGTGTGGCGGGGTTTCGAATTGACGCTGTCTCGCGACTGTTTGAAGACGCCAATTTACATGACGATCCGATCTTGCCAGGGAAGAACGCTTACGGCGATCCGAACATAGCGCACAAATACACGGACAACTTGCCGGAAGTTCATGAAGTACTGCGCGAAATGAGACGGGTGGTGAACGAGTATCCTGGAAATCCGGTCCTGATCAGCGAGGCCGACGAGCCGAACATCGCAGAGCTGACCAAGATGTACGGCACCAAGAATGACGAGGTTCAGTTGCCGATGGATTTTCAGATTGCCGACGTTAACAAACTCTCCGCGCCGGACTTCCGCCGGCTGTTGAGCGAAATTGACGAGAACGCGGCGGGCGGGCAGCCGCACTATTTTTTCAGCAATCACGATCAGCCGCGCCAATGGGATCGCTACGGAGACGGCGTTCATAACGATCAAATTGCCAAACTCATGGCCGCTCTTCTTCTAACCACGCGCGCGACGCCGCTGATGTACTACGGCGAAGAGATCGGGATGCGAACGACGGATCCGGTTCGTAAAGAAGATGTGCAGGATCCCATTGGGATAATCGGCTGGCCGCAGGAAAAGGGCCGCGATGGCGAGCGCACCCCCATGCAATGGGACGCATCGAAGAACGCCGGGTTTAGTGCGGCTGAACGCCCATGGCTGCCTGTGCCGGCCAGTTCGGCCGAATATAATGTGGAAGCGGAATCGAAGGAACCAGGCTCCATTTTGTCATTCTATAAACGGCTGATCGCGTTGCGCCGGAGCGAGCCTGCACTGCGAAATGGACGTTATCTGCCACTCAATCGTGAAGATGCATTCGTGCTGTCCTTTTTACGCAAGAGACCAGGCAGTAGCGATGCGATTCTGGTTGTGCTTAACATGAGCGCGGAATCGAGGACGGTCAAGTTCGATCTCGCTGCCGATGGAGTGAAAGAGAGTTCAGCGAGACCCCTGGTTGCCGCCCCGGAGACAGGGCAAGAGCCAACGCTCGCTCATTTTACCATTCCGGCGTTCGGAGTATTTGTTGGATCTGTCCACTGAGGCAATTAGCGAGTACCTGAGCCATTGCCGCTCTCGCAAGAACGCTGCTTAAGGACACATTGAGAACGGAGCGGCCGGGCGCCTCAGACCTTATCCATTGACGGAGATAATTTTGCGACCGGCGCCAGAACGCGTTCGGGGTCGACAAGCAGCCAGGCTGCGGCACCGAGCACCGATAAACCTGCAGCAACAAAAAACGGAGTAGTCCAGCCAAATCGGGCCGCAAGAAAAGGAGTCAGTACCAGGGTGAGGGCTCCTCCAAATTGATTGCCCATATTCATGAAGCCGGAAACTGAGCCTGAAGATCCAGAAGCGATGTCAGCCGTAACCGACCAGAACGAGCTCTGCGAAAGGTACAGTGCGCCTGCGCCACCGGCAAGAACGATACTGGCCATGCGGGCGCTCTGCACCTGCGAACCAACCGCTAGAAAGACAGCCGTCAAGAAGAGCCCGAAAACAGCGATGCTGCATCTCCCAATGCGCTTTCCGTACAGCTTGGTAAGCTTATCGCTGATCGCTCCGCCCAACGGACTGCACGCGGCCATCGCCAGAAAGGGCAGCGTTGTGTACAAGGCGCTGGCCTTTAAATTCAACCCGCGCACATTAGCCAAATAACTGAAGAACCAGTTGAAGAAGATCCACGCGACATAGCCAAAGCAGAAATAGCTGAGGGTTAGCGCCTGCACTTCCTTGCTTAGAACGATGGCGCTCCAGGCAATTTGGCCGTCATTTGCAGACTTGGCCGTTCGCCCAGTCTGGATATGTGCCAATTCCGAAGCTGAAACCAACGCATGCTTTTCAGGTGTGTCGCGCGCCACGAAATACCAGACCGTGCCGGCAATCAATCCAATGATGGCGCTCATCCAAAAAGACGAGCGCCATCCATAGTGGACCATGACGTACGTGATCAGAGCTGGCGTCACGCCCGCTCCCATGCCGACGCCGGCAAAAATCAAACCATTGGCAATTCCTCGCTCTGACGATGGGATCCAGCGTGAAACAAATTGGTTGGAAGCCGGATAGACGATTGCTTCTCCGGCGCCTAGAAGAAACCGCACGGCGGCAAGGAAAAGCACGGCGAAGGCAATTTTTGCCGAAACGGCGGCGGTCAGGGCAGTAAAGATTCCCCACCAGAGAACTCCAGCGGTGAGCACGCGCCGGGGGCCGAACTTGTCAGCAAGCCATCCGCCCGGAGTCTGAAAAATCGCGTAGCCCCACAGAAAGGTGCTGAATATCCAACCGAGCTGAATCTGGCTCAAATGATACTCAGCGGCGATAGAAGTCCCGGCAATGGAGATATTGACACGGTCGAGGTAGGCAACCGCGCTCAAAATAAACAGTCCAAATATGAGGAGCCAGCGAACGCGACTCTTTCCGCGCTTAGCCATGCAGACTCCGTCGCCGCGAAGAGAGTGCGGGCATGCCCCTGTTCCGTGAATTCGGGTTTATCGAGCCCACGAACAACAATGCCGATTTCCTCACGCTGCGTGTGACTTCAAGACCTTCACCAATTCCTGGGCAATGATCTTTTCTTCCCCCGGCTGCAGCATGAAGGAATTCATCGACAGGGCTTCGCCGTGCTCTCCCGACGAAAGAACAATCGATGGTTTTCCGCCGCGCAGAGCCGCAGTGGCTTCGCGTGGTGTCAACGCAATGCGGGCCGAATCCCATTTTATGTGCATGTGGGGGACATGGTTCGCAATTTGCAGCGCAGGGAAGGAGGTTGTCACACCGGGAATTTTTGTAACTTGGCTAGAAATGAAATCCAGGCGGCGTTGCCATTCCTTGTTCAACGCGTCGTGATCTTCCTTCAAATAAGATTCCAGGGCCTTGACCATGCCGACGATTTCTTCCTTGCCCACTTTCTGGCTGCGTCCGAGAGTGTCTTCGTGCGGACTGTTGTTGAGCAGGGCGTACGCGACTAGATCTTTCTTGCCAATGAGCAGTCCCGCGCATTGCGGCCCGCGCATCGCTTTTCCACCGCTGAAGGCGATGAGGTCGTAGCCCATGTTTGCGTAATCCCATAAACGGGATACGGGAGGCGTATCGGCGGCGGCATCGATAAACGCTGAAATCTGATTTTCATGGGCGAGTTTGACCCATTCTTCGACTTGAATCTGTCCATCGGCATCAGCGAAGTTTGTGAAGTGCATCATGGCGGTCTGCGGGTTGATGGCCTTTTTCAGGTCGTCACGCGACTCGATGACTACGAGCTTGATGCCAGTGGAGCGCAATTGGTGATCGAAAGGATTGCGGTGGGACTTTTGGATGATGACTTCCGATTTCATGCCGGTTAGATCGGGCAACTGCTCGATGAACTTCGGATTGTCGTGCGTGAGGATGCCGGCGAGACCGGACTGCATTGCGGCGGCAGCGCCGGACGTGACGATGGCACCGTATCCCTCCGGCAGCTTGAGCATTTCCGCGATGCGCTTGCCGGCGGCGACCTCCAAATCAGGAATGCTGACAAAGTGGCGCCCGGCCATCGCCATAACAGCTTCGACTTCGGGACGCATTAAAGAGCCACCCAGCACCGTCATGGTTCCCTGCCCGTTGATGACCGTGGTTACGCCCAATTCTTCGTAGACATTCCCGGTGACGCCGAAGCCGGAGAGGGGAGCGGCTTTGCCACCCGCAGCACGCGGCAAGGCAAAGGCTTTGCGCGCGCTGAATAACGTTCCCATCAACGCGCCGAGAGTGCCAAGAAACGTTCTGCGATTCCAGCTATCGTTGAACGCCATTGATCTACGCCCCTTTCTTCACGTCGCGCACGACGGCGGCGATGCAGTTGATTTCCACCAGCGACTCGCCGGGCAATCCGGCAACGGCAACTGTGGTGCGAGCCGGGCCGCCGTTCGGAAAGTAGGTCTTGAACACGGAATTCATGCCATCGTAGTAGTCCAGCTTCGCCAAGTAGACGGTGAGTTGAAGAATGCTGTCCATGGTGCCACCGCCCGCTTCAACGACGGCTTTTACGCCGTCCATCACCATTTGGGTGTGCATTTCGATGGTGGGGGTCTTGCCGGCGTCCGATTTGTTGCCGCGCGAATGAGCGCCCTGCCCGGCGATGTAAATCAACCCGTTGTGAATAATCAGCGGAGTGATGAAACCTTTGCCGGCGGGTTTACCGTCGCCGTCCAGTTTCTGCACGCCGCCGGTGTTCTGCGCGGCCGATGCCGGCGTTGCAGCCCCCATTGCCGCAAAGCCGAGGCCCGGAAAAAGCGCAGCCAGACGAGCGGCAAAAGTTCTTCTCGTGCTGAGAGTGAAAAACATTTCGAAGTCCTCCTTGGAGTAAGCATGATTTGAAATCGTGCGTTCCTTAAGGCAACGCAAAACTGAAAATGTCGCTCCCCGCGGCGATAGCCACGTATTGTTTGCCGTTCACCGCGTAGCTCATCGGCGATGCATGCATGCCCTGGCCGGTGTTGAAATGCCACAGTGGCTTGCCAGTTTGCGCGTCCACGGCTTCGAAGTATTGCGCATCATCGCCGAAAAAGAGAAGGCCACCCGCGGTAGTCATCGTTCCCCCGGAAGAATGTCCAGAACCTACCTGGGGATATCGCCAGGCGGGCTTGTCCGATTCGAGATTGTAAGCGAGCAGGATCTTTTGGCCATGATCGCCGGGACTGTGCCGTCGAGGGGTTATAAGAAGGTGAGTACCAGTTGGTAGCGCCGCTGAATCCTGGACAGGTACGCGTCCCTTCTGCAGTGGGTTGAAGGCTGGTGCGGATCGGACGGCCCTGCCCATCGATACCTTTCGCCCAATTCAGTTTTTCCACGAATGGAAAGGCGGCAAGGAATTTTCCGTTGGTGCGGTCGAGCACGTAAAAATAGCCGTTGCGGTTTGCTTCCACTAGCAGCTTTCGCGGCTGGCCCTGATATCTGGCATCGATCAGAACGGGAGTTTCCGTCGCGTCGTAGTCAAAAAGGTCGTGCGGCGTAAATTGAAAGTACCATTTGAGTTTTCCCGTGTCGGGGTCGAGCGCCAAGACGCAGTCGGTGTAGAGGTCGTCCCCTGGGCGAGGGCCGCCGTCGAAATCCGGTGCGGGATTGCTGGTGCCCCAAAAAATTGTATTGAGTTCCGGGTCGTACGTGCCGGGCATCCACGTTGTTCCGCCGCCGCGCTTATAAAGTTCACCGGGCCAGCTTGAATTGCCAAACTCGCCCGGTCCAGGAATGGTCCAGAATCGCCACGCAAGTTTTCCCGTCCCGGCATCGTAGGCCGCGACGAATCCGCGGACACCATCATCGCCGCCGGAAGTTCCCACGAGGACTTTGTCTTTCACAATCAGCGGAGCGCTGGTGGCGCCGTAATTCTTGTTTCCTTCGGCGTATGGAACGTCCCATAGCAGATGTCCGGAGCGCGCATCTAGACAAAGCAAATGGGCGTTGTCCGTTTCCATGTAAATCCGGGCGCCCAGAATTCCGACGCCGCGATTGTGATGCTGCGCGGCATCGTCGATCAGGCCTTCGGTGATCGGCCGTGAATAATGCCAAATGGCGCGGCCGGTTTGCGCATCCAGCGCATAGGCATCGTTCGCGGAGGTGACAAACATCAGGCCATCGAATACCACCGGCGTGACTTCCAGACTATTCGAGTTCGGCGCATGGAAAACCCACTGCGCGCGCAACGCAGCGACATTTTTAGGCTGAATCTGATCGAGACTGCTAAAGCGGCGGCCCGTGAAATCGCCGTTGTAGGACAACCAATTCGCGCCCACGGGCTGCGCTGTAAGAGCTTCCCGAGACACTTCTATCGCAGTCGAAACGGAAGTGTTCGGTAACTCTTGTGGCTGCGCCACCTTGGCCAAGAGCGCGCAAAACGCTGTCATCCAGATCGCTCGCTGCCCGAACTTCATCCTTCTACGAACTCCTATCTGCCGCAGAAACCTGGGCCTCAACGAGCGCGCCCTGGTCTTTTCCCTCTTGATCCAGCACGTGAAGAGAGACACGTGCAGTTTGTGCCGGAACTTTGATTTCCATTTTTAGTTCAACGATTTCCGAGGGACTCACGGCCTGTAATGGCATTTTCTTGATCAGCTCTCCATGGTTGTTGAAAAGCTGCGCCTCCAGCCTGCCCGGTACGAACACGCCAAAAGTGCCGCTGAGGACGATACCGCCAGCAATCGAGGAAACTACGAGCGGGCTCCCCACTACGCCGGCATTCGTGACCGTTTTGAATTCCTTCCCCATTCGTGTGGGAGACCAAACGGTATCCAGCGCGTACGTCCCTCCCGGCTGCAGGCGGACCATTGGGCTGTTTACTTCGGCTTCCATGTAGTGAGGCGTGTCTTCCGGATTTGATGAAGTGACGTGGGGCATTCCTTTGTCGTCGATCTCGAGCGAAGGACCGTTCTTGTAGAAAATGACCGTGGCCATGCCGGGATATTCCGCTCCTTCGAAATAGTGAAAGCGCTCCACCATTGCGAAACGCGCCGAGCCGTCAACCACTGCGAGCCAGCCGCCTGGCGAGTCCACCCAAACTTCATTCTGCAAATTGAGCCAATGCAGGGTGAACAAATCATTTTTTACGGTGAAGGAAGGATCATCCGCAAGGCCGGAGCGAACGTGATACCGATTCAAATACGCGCTGTGCTGGTTCGCAGGCGTGAAGGCCCAGAATTCGCGGTTGAACTCTCCACCGCTCCCTGTTTCTCCCGTGTCGTATTGCGTGACTGATTGCATCGACCATCGAATCGGGTGACTCGCGACGTTTTTCATTATGGCGTGGAATGAAATCTGAGGGGAATTCCCGTCGATGCCAATTTCTCTCGAGTATTGCAGTCCCGTCTTTGCGTCAGGCGGTCCGTCCAGCCGGACCTTGCAGCTGGAATCCAGGGAAAGAATTTTGAAAGAGTAATCTCCGTCGTCGAGTGCGTCCGACACCGGACCGGCCCAATGCTCCTCATCCTGCTTGCCCTCCGGCATTGGCCAGATTTTGTCGCCGCCATAATTGATCCAGCGGCCCTTTACTACTTCGCTGGTAGGCGGAATGTATTGCCCCTTGTACTTAGGATTCACGAACAAATAGGGGTGGCCCGCAAATGTGACTTGCATCACGCGCCCGCCGAGCTGCGGCACGATCGTGACCCTCACCCAAGGATTGCTCAACTCTTCCGCGCGCCATCCGTCAAAGTTCGTGGATTCGATGCGGCAAGCAGGCGAATTCTGTGTTCGTGCCCACGTTTGCGCTGGAATGCATCCGCCGCAGAGCATTGCAGCGACAAGCGAGAATGCGCGCGACGGCACTGAGAAATGCCGTGCGTTTGTCTGCATCATGAAAATATCAACCATTCGTGAGTGTTTCTATACTACGGCCCGCTTCCAATATCCAGCACAAATTCCAAATATTAAATCGAATCAATAGCCCTTTCTTTACCGCTTCTTGCATGGGCTTTGTATTCCGCATCTCCAGAAACACGTTGACACAGCCTACCCCATGAGATATCAGGACATCCTTGATGGCAACTTTAATTTTGCTTTTTTCACGAGATTATTTACGCGTCGCTGCTGTCATGATATTTATTGCAGCTTGCCCATTTGCGGTTCGTGGCAGAGCGCAAGGAACGACTCCTCCATTGAGCAAGAATCTGGCTGAGCGCTCTGCCGCAGGAAGCGGCAGGAAAACGTTTGAAACCGTTTGCGCTGCCTGCCATGGGCTAGACGGGCGGGGAGGCGAGCGTGGGCCAAACATCGCCACTCGCGCCGAGGTTCAGAAGCTTACTGACGAGGAAACGCGGCATATCGTGCGATCCGGAATACCCGCGGCGGGAATGCCCGCGTTTGGCACGCTGGGAGCACAGAAAATCAAAACGGTCGTGGATTACTTGCGAATTCTGCAGGGAGGAAACCAGGCTGGTTCCATTCCGGGCGACGCACAGAGGGGCAAGTCGCTTTTCGTCGGCAAGGCGGGCTGCGCGAAGTGTCACATGATCGACGGGGCCGGCGGCTTTCTTGGAGCTGACCTTTCCTCCTATGCATCGAAAGCCTCGATTGAGGACATTCGAAGCGCCATCACCGATCCCAATAAGGACCTGAATCCGCAAGCAAGAACCGTGCTTGTGACCACACGGGAAGGCACAAAATTCACGGGCATCGCGCGCAACGAGGATAATTTTTCGGTGCAATTGCAGTCGCCTGACGGAACCTTTCATCTACTTCTGAAATCAGGCATCGAGCGTATTGAATATGAAGCAAGATCTTTGATGCCTTCGGATTACGGCTCCAGGTTGAGTCCTGCTGAGCTGGACGACTTGGTGAACTACCTGTTCAACGCCGCACGGGCGGTGAAGCAACCGCAAGCATCGGGGAAAAAATCGAGGCACGACGAAGAGAATCAATAACCGTTGGCTTTGTTCCCATTTGGGGATCAGAGCACGCGCATTTGTCCCGCATCTCCCGTGGTCGTACTGAAATTGACCGGCGAGATTCCAAAAGTGAGGTTGCCGGTCTAGGTTAGGGCGTGCTTCAGACGCTTGGCGGTTTTCTGCAGTTGGCGCTTGAGCGCATCGACTTGTTTCGATATGTCGTCAAGCTCTTTTTTGGCCAGGGATCCTGCCCTCGCAAACTTTTGCACTTTGCGATCCGCTTTGCCCATGGCGGTCCCAATTTTCACCGCAACTCGCGCGAGCCTGCTTTTCCTGGCCATCGTGATCCTCCATAACGAACGGAGTCATCCTATACCCGAACGATTCCAAGTGTCATTGAATCTTACTGGATGGATCAACCTGCCGAGGTCTAGGCTAGGCCCGCTTTCGCAAGCGGCAACTCCCGGATGCGTTTCCCGGTCGCGGCAAAAATCGCGTTGTACAGCGCAGGCGCAAACGGCGGCACGCCCGGTTCACCAATTCCTGCGGGCGGCGCATCGCTTGGAACGATGTACACGTTTGTTTCCCGGGGCGCGTTGTTCATCCGCGCCATTTGAAAGCCATCGAAATTGGATTGATCAATCACGCCGTTCGTCGCCGTGATCTCTCCGTAGAAGGAAAGGCTCGTACCCATTACCGCAGCGCCTTCAAACTGCTGTTTCACCGTCTCAGGGTTTACGACGGTACCTGCGTCCAACGCTGTATCCACGCGGTTAACACGCACTTTGCCCGCATCATCCACTTGTGTCTGCACCACTGTCGCGACATAGGTCAGGAAGCTGCGGTGCATGGCGATCCCCATGCCGATTCCCTTGCCCTGTTTCTGCTTGCCCCAGCCGGACTTCTCCGCGGCCAGCGTCAAAACACGCCGAAATCTCGACGTATCGATTGGATACTGCTCGTAGTCTCCGCCGTAGTTCGGGAATTCTTTCGGGAGTTCGGCCCTCGGCAAGACACGATCGGGTCCAAGTAATTGCAGCAAGTATTCCACGGGATCTCTTCCGGCTGCGTGCGCTAGTTCATCCGCAAACGAATGAATCCCGAACGCATGATAGACGTTGGCCACCGACCGGAACCAGCCGATCCGCATATGGTTCGCCGCCGGCCCGTTTTCCGCGCGGAAATTCGCCAGTGCGAACGGAACATCCGTGAAGCCCAGCCCAAGCTCACCCGGGTCGGAATACGTCGCGCTGACGTCAAACGTCGATCCAATTGGCGGAAACACAGTCCTCTGGAGCCATGCCGTGGGTTTTCCATCGGGTCCCAACGCCGCCTTCATGTACATCGCGGCCACCGAGTGATAAACGTCGAATTTGATGTCGTCTTCCCGGCTCCAGACCACTTTCACAGGCTTACTGGTTTTTTTTGAGAGCACTGCCGCTTCCACTGCAAAATCCGGAAACGACTTCCTGCCAAAACCGCCGCCGAGCAGCGTCACATGCACGGTCACATCTTCCTTCTTCAATCCCAGCGCTTGCGCGACGGCATCCCGCGCGCCTTGCGGGCCCTGCGTTGGCGCCCACACTTCAGCCTTGCCATCGCGGTACACTGCCAGGGCAGCTGGCGGTTCCATCGGGGCATGCGCTAGCAACGGCGCGTAGTATTCCGCCTCGACGATTTTTCCGCCCTTCGCAAAGGCCTCGTCCACGTTGCCGTTCTCTCGGACAACCTTGCCGGGCTTGCGCGCCGTTTCCTGCAACTCTTTCTTGTAGGCATCCGAATTCCAAAGACTGTGCGGGCTCTTCTCCCACTCGATCTTCAACTTTTTCCTTCCCTGCATCGCCGCCCACGTGTTATCCGCCAGTACCGCCACGCCGCCGAGAGCCTGGAATCCAATGGGTGGTTTGAATGCTTCGATCGTTTGTGTCTGCTTCACGCCCGAGACGCTTAGCGCCGCTTTGTCGTCCACCGACTTCACACTGCTGCCGAAGACCGGCGGACGCGCCACGCTCGCATACAACATTCCTTCCATGCGCGTATCCTGCCCGTATCCGGTCTTGCCGGTGCACATGTCCTTGAGGTCGTAGCTCGCTGTACCTTTTCCGATGTAGCGCCACTCGCTTCGCGGTTTCAGCTTTACGTCTTCCTTCTTTGGAACTTGCAATTTCGCCGCCGCTGCCGCGAGCTCTCCGTAGCCCAGGTTTTTGCCCGATGCCTTGTGTACCACGGTGTGCAAATTTGTCGAGCATTCCGTTGGCGGCACACCCCACTGCGCGGCTGCCGCGCGGACCAGCATCAGGCGGGCGGTTGCGCCGGACTCGCGCAAAGTGTCGAAGAAGCTTCGCACCGAATGCGATCCGTCTGTGTCCTGATCGCCGTACTTTTCATCGCCGATGGCTTGCACGAGTTTCACGCGCGCCCAGTCCGCATCCAGCTCATCCGCCACGATGCGCGGCAGCGCCGTCCGGCTCCCGCTTCCCATCTCCGAGCGGTGCGCGATGATGTACGTGGTTCCGTCCGTGTCGATGGCCAGGTACACGTTTGGCTGCAATGCCGCTTTAGTCATACCATCCGAGGCTGCTGCGCTCGCGGTCGCGCCAAACAACTCCCCAGGCATCAGGCGAACACTCAGTACAAATGCTCCCGCTCCGAGCATTCCCTTGAGGAATCCTCGTCGGCCGCTTGCTACTTCACGATCGCGGTTGGAAATATTCTCGATATGAATCATGCGCCCTCGCTCCGCCACTAGACGAAAATAGGTGCAAAACCGTGCAGTACAATGCACCATCGTACCGCCATTTCATTATCTTGCAAGCCCGGCAGCGGAAATGCACGCATGCCGAATCGCCCGATAGTTAAACGATTCCCCTCATTCGTAAAATGTCACATTGCGATTTTGGGCCGGGCAGTCCAATCTGAAACACGGTAGAAGGGCAAATCATGTCCCAAGAATTCATGAGGCGCGCCATCGCGCTGGCGCTCGAAAATGTCCGCTCGGGCAGCGGAGGGCCCTTCGCCGCCGTGATCGTCAAAGAAGACCGCATCATTGCCGAAGGCACCAATCGCGTCACGCGCACGAATGATCCGACGGCGCATGCGGAAGTCGTAGCCATTCGCGAAGCCTGCCGCGTCCTCGCCGATTTCCAACTCCGCGGCTGCGATCTCTATACGACGTGCGAACCCTGTCCCATGTGCCTCGGAGCTATTTACTGGGCGCGCACAGCTCGAACCTTCTATGCCGCCACTGCGGCCGATGCCGCCGAAGCCGGGTTTGACGACGCTTTTATCTATGATGAACTGAAGATCGCGCCAGCCGGTCGACGCATTGCGATGACGCAACTACTTCGCGATGATTCCCTCGCTATTTTTTCGGCGTGGAAGCAACAGGAAAACAAGACGCCCTACTGAAACATACGCTCGAATTTCCAGTCTCACCCAAAATACCTGAGCACTTAAGAGTCGGGCCAGGTTCCCAGCGCGCGCCGCAAATCAACCAACTGTCCGAGGTGATAGGCATTGTGATCGGCCAACAACAGCGCCTGGCGCAGAATCGTTTGACCATTTCCGTGGGGAATCGCCGCGTACAGATCGGATTTCGGGTTTTTCACCAGCTTAATCATTTCTTGTAGATCGTGCTGGAATTCCCGCACGCTCTTTTCCCATGCGGTTTCATCTGGTGGCACGGGCGTCTTCGGCCAGTAACCCTCGGGAAATCCCGGCGAGACGTGCCTTGGATTGCGGCTGAACTCCAGAATGTCCCACTGCGCAATCCGCGCGTGTTCCATCAATTGCCATCCTGTATGCGGCAAGCCTTCCACGAACGCCCCGCGCTTCGGTTCAGGAAAATCATCGATGGCGTCCATAAAGTGGACATGCGCCTGTCCGCCCTTCAACAGAGCGACAAGGTGTTCGCGCAATTCCTGGTCGTGATTTCCAGCGTTGCTTTTCTTTTTCGCGGTTCGTTTAGCTTTTTTCTTCACGAGGGCTTCCTATTTTTCCGAAAGAAGCAGCTGCTGCGGCGAGTCCGGAACGGAATGCTGAGTCGTTTTCATAAACCCGGCGTTCGCGAACATCTTCTCATATTGCGAGAAGGTATAGGCGTCGCCAGCGTCAGTTCCTGCCAGCATAATGAGGCTGAAAGCGGCGGCCGTCGGCGGCGAAACGCCATCTTCATTGGGGACAAACTCAAGTGTGATTGCTTTGCCGCCAGGTTTTAGCGCCGCATGAACACGGCGCATCAGCTTTTCGCAAGTTGCCATGTCGAAGTGGTGAAAGATGTTCGTCAGCAGCACGATATCGTAGCCTTCGCCGAGGTCTGCTTCAAACGCGCTCCCGGGCCGGAAGGCGACGCGATCCGCCACGCCCGCAGCCACTGCATTTTCCCTTGCGACCGCCAGGACGGGAGCCCAATCAGCAGCGGTGATGTGCGCGTTCGGGTTCTGCTTGGCAATGGTGATGCCAAACATCCCGTGCCCAGCAGCAATGTCCAGCACTTTGCACGGTTTTCCTTCCTTCGCGCAGGCAACGTCCGCGATAAACCCGGCCGACACCGTCGTCAGAGGCGCCATGGTTCTCGCGAAGGTCACCCAAAGTTCGTCGTTTGGTTTGGTATTGTCCCCTTGTGCGACTGACGTGCCGCCTGTTCGTACCGATTCCGTCAGTGCGTCGAAATTTCTCTTGTGCGCAGCGCTGGCAAGAAAATCCGCCAAGGTTCCCATATATGCCGGCGAGTGCCGGTTAAGAAAAATGGCAGACTCCTGCGAGAGGGTGTAGCGGCCATTGTTCTTGGTCAAAAACTCATGGATGGTCAGGTAGTCGCAGAGGATGCGCACGCCGCGTTCCGCGGCACCGGTCTTCGCAGAAAGCAGAATTGTGGTGTTCGCGCCGTCCGCGATGGCCGTGAAGATATCCAATTCGATCGCGGTTTTCAGGGCAGCGCTTTGCTGGAACGCGTTGAGGGTATTGAAAATGAGCTCCGGACTGGGCCGGCTTGTTGCCGCGGAAGTGGCCATAGTTGGGCTCCTCTCTCGCCGTTTAGAGGCGAGAAATTATACATGGGATTCTCTCAAAACGTTTCTCCTGGCCGTAAGCCAATTGCCCGGAACCCATCCGGCTGGCATACTTTCTTCTCCCCGCAACAGCCAAGAGGCAATCGATGAAACGAGAATATCACCGCTGGTACTCTCACCGGCTCGGCATGGAGCTAGGCGTAGTTGTCTTCGGACACTGGGGCCCGCCGCTCCTTGGTTTTCCGACCAGCGCGGGCGACGAGTGGGAGCTCGAGGGCCAGGGCATGGTCGGCGTGCTCGCCGATTTCATCGATGCCGGAAGAATAAAACTCTTCACCGTGAATTCGATCAATGGCCAGAGCTTTTACAACCAGGGCGCGCACCCATTTCACCGCAGCTACGTCCAGTCCGTTTTCGATTCTTACCTGCGTGAAGAGGTCGTCCCGTTCATCTGGAACAACTGCCAGACGCAGGGCATTGCCATCTCCACAATGGGCGCTTCGTTTGGCGCATACCACGCCGCCAACAGCCTTTTCAAGCATCCCGACGTCATCAAGCGTTGCTTCGCGATGTCCGGCGTATACGACCTGCGGAATTTCATGGATGGCATGTACGACGACAACTTCTACTTCAACAATCCCGTTGACTACCTCTCGAACGCCAGCGATCCCTGGTTCTACGACCAAATCGCGAGTTGCGACATTCACCTCAGCACCGGCACGGGTCAGTGGGAGAACAGCGGGCCTACCTACCGCCTCTCCGAAGTTCTCTCGGCTAAGGGCATCCGCCATTCGCTGGACAACTGGGGCCCGCAGGGTGGCCACGATTGGCCGTACTGGAAACACCAGATGCGCGAGTATATCTCCCGACTTTTCTGAAGTCTGATGGTCTGCGGAAGGAGTCTTTTCAGGCTAGACCAAGGTGAGCGAGCTGGTATTGACCTTTTTCGATGACCTGGTCGTCGTCGATCCAGACGTCGCACTTGCGGGTAAGCACGTCGACGTGCGTCTTGGATTTCCACTCCGCGTGAGTCTGGCTGCCATAGGGATCTCCAAACGCGATGTGCACGCCGGGAAATTTTTCATCCTGAAGCAGAATGCCGATCATCTCGGATAGCCCAAGGTTGGTGCCGAATGCAAGCTCGCCCACGCGATCGCTGTTTTCGTCCGTGTGGCAATAGTCCCAAAATTCCTGCTCCAAATCCTTGCGAGCACAGTTAACGCCAACTAACCGCGCGCCCTTGATCTCCAACGTTAGCGGAGCGGACTGGAGGTCGCCGTATTTCCCGTTGAAGTGATCGCCGGCCGTGGCGTCACAAACGAATGTCCCGTCGACCGTCGCAGGCGTTGTGAAAACTTCGCCGGCCGGAAGGTTCGACCAATAGCGCGGGCTGATGAGCCCGCTGGTCTTCACCCAATCGAGTCCGCGGTCAAAATGCGCCGCAATCCTTGTTCCAGCTTCGGTTTTTACGGTCAGCGTCTCGGCGCGCAACATGCGTTCGCGCAGGCTATCGCTCAGCCGGTCCACCAGCTTATAGTCCGCGCGCATGCCCTGCTGCATGATTTCCGGCGTGACGCCGACCATGTGCGCGTAACGAATCTGCCTCCGCTCGACCACTTTCACGATGGCCATGCGCGCGCCCAGTTCGCCCGGCTGAGGCGTCATGCACATCACGCCGACATCGGCAGTTTCCAAAGCGTCAAGCACTGCCGGGGGCGCAGCGCTCATCGGGCGTGGTCCAAAATCTTCCAACAGCAATCCGGTGTAAAGAGCGCGCCGGTCGTTCAATGCTGCGGCGATACTGGTGGCGACGGCGCGGCTGGCCTCATCGGCAATCAGCGCCACGTGTTCCCCGGGACGCACACCGAGGCATGTCTCCACAGCGTTCCGCGCGCCCGGCATCAAGTCTTGTTGTGGAGCACCAAAGTTCATCCTAATAATTCTACTTGAATTGGCGGGATTTCCATCTCGGGTAAATTACTGAAACTTCTTTTTCCCAACTGGCCGTTCGGCCGGTCAAAAAACCTGCCGTGAGGGACAAGGACTGTGTGCGCGTGCCTCCTTGCGGAGCACCTTTACAGCTAATTGGTCGTTGTGCTTCGTGGGACGACACGAAACGCGGGAACCTGGCCGCCACCGCTGGTCACATTGGCGAGACCGGTGGCACTGAGCCGGGTGAGAAACCCGCAGAGTTTTCCGCGGAATAAGTACGGCGCAAAATCCACCAGCATGTCGCGGTAATCCACCTTGCCCACGTCTGCGATGTACGGGAAAATCTCGCGGCGGACGGGGATGCGTTCCTGGACAATCCAGACGCCATTCTTTGCCGAAAGCGCGCGCTCGATGGCCATGTCCCAGTCGGCTTCACTGGTTTCCCAGCCCAGGGTCACGCCGGCCCCGCCGTACTCGTCGCTGGGTTTCAGCACCAGGTTCCCGCGCTCTTTGCGGATAAAAGCGAGTAAATCGATGTGCTGGTCGTAGTGCGCAGTCCCGGCGTCGGCGACCACGCGCGTCCAGGGAATATGCTTGCGGATCAGTTCGCGTTCGCCGTGGGAGAAGAGCGCTCCATTTTGCTCGTCGGTCAGGACAGCGAAAAATGCCTTCACATGCGGTATCTTGCAGCGGAAATTATTCGCCACGCACACGGCGCCTGCTGAATAGGCTTTCACCAGCGCGGAACACTCGGTCGGCTTGGCCACGATATCGTTGATGAGTATGCGGCGGTAGACGAGATCGACCTTCTTGTCCTGTGCCACCAGCGACTTGCCGTCCCACTCGAGCTCGCGGGGATCAGCGATCAGCGTCGGAATGCCCATCCTCTCGAAGCGTCCCTTCAGGATTTCAAATTCGCTCACGGTTGGTACGTCTTCCCAATCCACAATCGCAATTTGCGGCTTCGCGGACGAACCTCCCCAATCCAGGTAACTCATCAACAGGGCATCAAGCAGCTTGGCGCTGAGGGGGTAACTGTGAACTTCATACATCTGTGCAAATTTGCCCATCACCGGAAGTTCGCGGAAAATCTCCGCAAGGGTTTCCGCATAGCCTGCACCCGCTGGCGATTCTCCGTTGTATTCCGCAAACTTCAACGAGTCCGGAAGTAGGAACGCATCCAGCCGAGAAGCCGTGCTCGCCCGTCCATATCCGGTGGGAATGCGGGCCAGACGCTCCTCTTCTTCCCGCAAATGCAACTGTGCAAATAAATCTTTGTCGTCGAGAGCGGCACTTGCAACGCGTTCCCCAAGATCCGCAATCGTTTCCGCAACGGTTCTTACACGCGTTTCGTCTTCCGGAGAAAGGAAAAATGGGCGCAGGAAGGGACAGTGGACGCGGTCGCCAAACGTAAGCCGAGCCTTGCGCATGCGCTTGAACAACTCTTCCGGCAGCGCGGGAACGCGCAAGAGCGTGCTTTTCAATAACGCATGCCACTCTTCCGCCGGAGATGACGGCGGTACCAATGGTATGGGAGCGCTTGTCACTTCATCACGATCCTTGCGCCGATCTAGCGGCCGGAGCGGCCACGGACTTTTGTCCCCCGGAAGCGCTCTTTGGCGCTCCCGTAAACCCGGCGGCTGCTCCAATCCCAAGCATCTCTTCCCAGCGCGGCCATGGATTCGAAGCCTTGCCGTTTAGCGCTCGGTCAATCACCAGGCGCGCCATTTTTTCCACAACGTGCGCGAAATAGAACTCTGTAATGCGGTCGCGTTCAAAATCTGGTGCCGGATTCAGGAAGTCGATCGCATAGGGCACCCCGTCTTTGACGGCAAATTCGATAGTGTTCATTTCGTAGCCCAGCGCCTGGTTAATCGTCTGCCCATCCTTCACGATTCGCGCGCCAAGCTCTGTCGTTAGGTACTCGTGATCGACAATGTATTTGCGCTCTTTGGGATCGTAGTGAACGGGGAGAATGTCCGTCTTGCCGAATGTAAAGCACCGCACGTACTGATTGAAATCAATGAATTCCTGCAGCGTCATGCAATAAGGAGAAGTCTTGTCGTATGCCGCGAGCAATTCCTCTTTGTTGTTCACTTTGTAGACGTGTTTCCAGCCGCCACCCGAAAAAGGTTTCAAGATCGCGGGCCGGCCGACGTAATCGAGCAGCCCGTCCCAGTCCACCGGATACTCCAGGTTGTGCAGCGACTCGGCCGTGATATCCACATCGCTGGGATAACCCTTTTGCGGCAGGAGCACGGTCTTGGGGATTGCAATTCCCAGCTTCGCGGCCACGGCATAATTAAAATACTTGTCGTCGGCGGTCCACCAGAACGGATTGTTGATGACGTATGTTCCCTGAAGAACCGCATGCTTCAGATACCCGCGGTAATATTCGACTTCATGCGAAATGCGGTCGACGATGACGCTGTATCGTGGCGCTTCGCCCATGCGCGTGCCGCCCAGCTTCACGAACTCCGCCGCGACGCCATCTTTCTTGCCAAGTTCGTTCACGCGCACAATAAACGCCGGAGGAAAGCTGTACTCCCGCCCGCAGAGTAGGCCAACTCTTTTCATGTTCGTGCTCCTGTCCGGATCCTGCTGAACTGTCTCGCTTGCGATCGCCGTCAATTCACAGCGTGCGCTGAAGAAGTGCGCGGCTCGGTGACGCCTCCGCGCGTTTCGGCAACCAGGTGGCGCACCACCGCTTTCAAATCTCCCGTTTCCTGATACACCCGCAACTGCCTGTCTGCGCTGGTGCCTTCGTTCATGATCGTGTGCACATATTCAACCGCGCTGCGGCTGCCCAGGTCGTCCACGACGTCATCCACCAATTCCAGCAGTTCGGGAATCAGTTGGCGCATGGGCACTTCCGCTTCCTTGCCGAAGTCGATGAGTTTTCCATCGATGCCGTATCGTGCCGCTCGCCATTTGTTTTCTTCGATCAGCGCGCGCCGGTACAGCCGCCAGCTCACATTGCTTTGGTAGAGCCGGTGCAGCTTTACAATGATGGCCTGTGTAAGCGCCGCGATGGCCACCGCTTCCTCGACTCGCGTCGAAACGTCGAACATGCGGAATTCCAGCGTCCCGAACATAGGATGAGGCCGCACGTCCCACCAGATTTTCTTGCCGTTGTCGATGCAATTTAGCTTTACGAGCAGGTTCACGAAATTCTCGTACGCGCTCCACGATTCGAACTGTTCCGGCACACCGGTACGTGGGAACCGGCGGAACACCGTCGTGCGGAACGACTTCAAGCCCGTATTCCTTCCCATCCAGAAGGGTGAGCTGGTGGAAAGCGCCAGCAGATGCGGCAGGAAGTAGCGCACCCCGTTCATCATGTCGATGGTTGTCTGCTTATCGGGCATGGCCACGTGTACGTGCATGCCGAAGATCAGCAGCGATCTCGCCAGTTGCCCCATCTCTTCGATAATGTGTTGATACCGTTCGCCGGGAGAGATTACCTGGTCAATCCAGCTTGAAAAGGGATGCGTGCCCGCCGCGGCCACCTGAAGCCCCGCGCGTTCGGCGGCGGCCACCAGCTCGCCGCGGGTGCGGTGCATTTCGATGCGCAGCTCGCTGACGTTCTCGCAGATTCGCGTTCCGGTCTCGACGATCGACTGGTGCAATTCATGCTTCACCTGCTCGGCGATGTCGGGCGAAGCTGCGGAGACAATTTGACTGACGTGCGAACGCAATTCGCACGTTGCGGGATCAATGATCTGGAACTCTTCTTCAACGCCGATGGTGAAGCGGTGAGCCATGGAGCGGCCCTCTAGGTCTCTCGGGTCTTATTGGGGACTTCGAGATACGTATCATACCCTGCTGCGGCTCAAAATTGCACCAACGCGGTTTGTCGAGAAAAAGGCCTGATGGTTGCGGGTAATTTTGGCACTGGACGGAAGCGCTGAGGTCTTGCCAGACTCTTTCGCATGCAAATCAGACCCTTTCGAATCGAGCAACATTTTGCGAAGTACGAATTCACCGCAAAATACCTGCTTTCCAGCTCAGATGCGGAATCCCGCACGATCCAAGAGCTTCTCGATCTTGAGCCGGGCGCGCAGCAACGGCTCTTGGAGCATTGGCTGCGGTTTTACCGAATCCCCGGGGGCGTCTTGGCTGCGCGAAGTGATCGCCGGCATCTATAAGGGGATCAAAGCAGATGATGTGCTCGTTCTGTCCGCCGCCGAGGAAGGAATATTTGTTCTGTATCACGCGCTGGTTGGGCCGGGCGATCACGTCATTGTCGAGACACCGTGCTTTGAAAGCGGCCTCGAAGTAGCTCGCAGCACAGGCGCGGAAGTCACCGAGTGGGGTCGAAGATTCGAAGACGGTTGGGCACACGATCTTGTGGCCCTCGAAAGGCTGATCCAGCCGAACACGAAAATCATTTATATCAACACGCCGCACAATCCAACGGGCCTGCTGATGCCAGCGAACGTTTTCCATAGGGTCATCGCACTCGCTGCGAGCCGCGGCATCATTGTGTTTTCAGATGAGGTGTACCGTGAGTTCGAGCATGAACCGAATCAGCGTTTGCCTGCAGCTTGCGAGGCGTATGAGCGTGCGGTCAGCCTCGGGTCGATGAGTAAAACATACGGATTGCCCGGACTGCGGCTCGGATGGTTCGCTACGCGCAACGCGGGCATTCTTCAACGCTGTTTGGGGTTCAAGTACTACACGACGATATGCAATAGCGCGCCGAGCGAGTTCCTGACCGCTCTTGCCTTACGCCATCGCGGCACTCTCGTGAAGCGCAATTTGGAAATTGTGCAGCGGAACCTGGCTCTTCTCGACGCCTTCATTCAACGGCGTGCGGATCTAGTCGAATGGGTGAAACCCAACGCCAGTCCCATCGGTTTTGTGCGGTTTAAGCCGGAGCGAGACGTCTTCGCTTTTGCGAGGACGTTGTGCGCGACTCCGGCGTTATGCTCTTGCCTGGGAGCGTCTATGACCAGCTGCGTCACATTCGTTTTGGCTATGGACGCAAAAACATGCCTGAAGCACTCGTACAACTTGATGCGTACCTGGATTCGCATTTTTGATTTGAAGGCCAGTGGGGCTCACGGATATCAAATGCAAGGGTAAGGACAGACAGGAATGTCTGTCCCATTGGAGACGTGTTGGGCCGGGCCTTTACTGGCTTTATTTCTCAGCCTGAAATCTCTCAGGTCCTACGCTGCTCCCATCGCCCTGCGCTGCTGGAAGCACTCCCGGCAAAACACTGGCCGCCCTTGCGTGGGACGGAAGGGAACTGTGGTTTCCTTCCCGCACTGCGAGCAATTTGTCTTCGTTTCCGAGCGCATCGGTGAGGCGTGACCCCCGCCACCACCGCCCTCGGCTCGTTTAGCCTTGCAAGACTTGCAGCGCTTGGGTTCGTTTTTGAAGCCCTTGTCGGCGAAAAACATCTGTTCGCCGGCGGTGAAAACGAATTCAGCCCCGCACTCCGAACACTTCAGCACCTTGTCGTGGTATTCCATGAGCCGCTCTCCCCTGGTCCCGTGGCGGGCGAGGGAATGGGCGACTTTGTACCTGACAGCCTAGATGCTTGAGGAGACCAGTATCCGGGGGACGCCGGGCGCGGATCCCTTGGGCTTGCGGGCACGAAGTTGAAACACGGACCCAAAAACTTCCCTGCCTTACGGGGGCCTGATTCTCGGAAGTGCGGCGCCGAGCCGCGACGATAACGGAAGGGCGATCCCGGTGCAACCGGGACCGCCCCGTCAAATCAATCCGCTTCCCGCCGCTGCTTCTTGCGCAGTCGCTTCCGCGAAAGCGCTTCTTTGGCCCGGCGTTTCTCGCCGGGTTTCATGTAGAAGCTGTGCTTCTTGATTTCCTTGATGATGTCTTCCTGTTGCACCTTGCGCTTAAAACGCCGCAGGGCGTTCTCCAGGGATTCACTCTCTTGGATGATGACCTCAGCCACTTTTTTTAATTCACCCCCAATCCGGTTCGGATTGGTATCTTGCGGCGCCTTTCGCTGGCCAAACTACTGCCAACTATTGTGCTGCTGCGGGCACCGCCCCTGTTACTGATTATCGCATGTATTGGCTGCTTCGTGGATGCACCCTGAAAGGTCGCTGGCATCTTCTAATCAATTCCCGCCATATAAGTCAAGGAATCTTTGCATCTTCCAGCCGCTTGGGGGTGGTACTGAAGCCCCCTCATAACCATCCGGCTACCCATTGACGTAGATATAAACCAGTGGCATTTCCACGGATTTTCGATCGCAACGCTTCCCGAAGGCCTTGTCGCCCATCTGGTACCTCTCCGGTTTCTCCGCGCTTGTCTTTTTACCCACTTCTATTGTTAGAATGAGCCGCTTCTCTAGATGCACCGCGGGGGCAGCCAATGTCCGATATGCGGGATGCTATCGTCGTACTCCTTGCCGGAGGCCAGGGCGAACGCCTCTGGCCGCTCACCCGCGACCGCGCCAAGCCTGCGGTCCCTTTCGGCGCTCTCTACCGCATCATTGACATCACGCTTTCGAACTGCATCAATTCGAATCTCCGCCGTATTTTCATTCTCACACAGTACAAGGCCCTCAGCCTGAACCGCCACATCCGCGCCGGCTGGTCGCCCCTTGCCGGCCTTGGCGATTACATTGAAGTCCTCCCGCCGCAGATGCGCGTCTCGCAGCAGTGGTATCAAGGCACCGCCGATGCGGTCTACCAGAACATCTACTCTATTGGCAGCGAACGCTCCAAATTCGTCTTTATCCTCTCCGGCGACCACATCTATAAGATGAATTACGCCAAGATGCTTGAGCGGCATGTGGATTCCGGCGCTGATGTGACCGTCGGCACCATCCAGATCCCCGTGCAGCAAGCTGCCAAGCAATTCGGCGTGATCGAGGTCGATAAGGATTGGCGCATCATCGGCTTCGAGGAAAAGCCCGCGGAGCCAAAACAGTCCCCGCATCATCCCGGCCATTGCAACGCCTCCATGGGCATCTACATCTTCAACACCCAGCTTATGATTCCCATCCTGCTCGCCGATTCTGAGGATCCCAAGTCCCACCACGATTTCGGCAAGGACATTCTTCCGCGCATCATTTCGAAGCACCGCGTCTTCGCCTACAATTTCGTCGATGAAAACAGCAAGGATGCTCTGTATTGGCGCGACGTGGGCACCATCGACGCTTATTACGAAGCCAACATGGACCTGGTCAGTGTCTCCCCAGTCTTCAACCTGTACGACAGCGCCTGGCCTCTTCGCACCTGGCAGCACCAGTATCCGCCCGCAAAGTTCGTCTTTGCAGACCCGGAGCGCATGGGCGTGGCCCTCGATTCCATCGTCGCGGGTGGCTCGGTGATCTCCGGCGGCCGTGTGCAGACCTCCGTGATCGGCAACGACGTTCGCGTCAACAGCTATTCCGAAGTCTCCGAGTCCATCATCTACAACCACGTAAACGTCGGACGCCACTCGCGCATTCGTCGCGCCATCATTGACCGCCACGTCAGCCTTCCCGAGCGCACCGAAATCGGCTACGACCTTGAAGCCGACCGCCGCCGCTTCCACGTCACCGATTCCGGCATCGTAGTCGTCGTTCGCCAGGAATCCCTCATCGAAGAACCCGAATCGGCCTAGCCCGGAACGCCGCCCTTCAAATTAGTCTCATCGCAGTGTCATCCTGAGCGCAGCGAAGGATCTCAGCTGGTCCACATCTCGTCGATTATCGGGCATTCGTTGCACCGTCATTAGAAATGAATTCTTTCTCCGTCCCTCTGTGACTCCGTGGCATTCTTCTGTAAAATCATCGATTCGCATTCACTCAGGAGAGCAGACCATTATGTTCACGAAGATCGTCAAAGTCCACGCGCGCCAGGTCATCGACTCGCGCGGCAATCCCACCGTCGAAGCTGACGTCATCCTCGATGGAGGAGCGCTGGGCCGCGCCGCCGTCCCTTCCGGCGCTTCCACCGGCGAACACGAAGCCCTTGAGCTTCGCGACGGCGACAAATCGAAATATCTCGGCAAGGGCGTCCTCAAAGCCGTCGCCAATGCCAACAACGAAATCGCCAAATCCATCGCCAGCCTCGACGCCGCCGACCAGCGCGCCGTCGACCACAAAATGATTTCCCTCGACGGCACGCCCACCAAGTCCCGCCTCGGCGCCAACGCCATTCTGGCGGTCTCCATGGCCGCTGCCCGCGCCGCCGCCGTTGCCCTCAAACTGCCGCTCTATAAATATCTTTCGCGCTATTCCACTGATACCTCCGCGAATCTCCTTCCTTGTCCGATGATGAACATTCTCAACGGCGGCGCGCACGCCGACAGTTCCGTGGACTTCCAGGAGTTTATGGTCATGCCGGTAGGCGCACCGAAATTTTCGGAGGGCCTCCGGTGGGGAGTCGAAATCTTCCACGCCCTCAAGACTGCACTCAAGAAGCACGGCTACTCCACCGCCGTCGGCGACGAAGGCGGATTTGCGCCGAGTTGCAAATCCAACGAAGAGGCCATTCAGATTGTGCTGGAAGCCATCGGCGCCGCAGGATACAAGCCCGGCGAGCAAGTGAGCATCGCGCTCGACCCCGCCGCCAGCGAGTTCTACGACAAAGCCAGCGGCAATTACATTTTCAAGAAGTCCGACAAATCTTCTTACGCTTCCTTCCAGATGGCCGCCTATTGGACCAACTGGGCCGAAAAATATCCCATCATTTCCATTGAGGATGGCATGGCCGAAGACGACTGGGCCGGCTGGAAATCCCTGACGCAAAGCATTGGCAGCAAATCATCCAAGAAAAAAATCCAGCTCGTCGGCGACGACCTTTTCGTCACCAACACCGAGCGCCTTTCCCGCGGCATCAACGAAGGCATCGCCAACGCCATCCTCATCAAGCTCAATCAAATCGGCACCGTCACCGAAACCATCGACGCCATTGAGCTCGCCCGCAAGGCCGGCTACAGCTCCATCATTTCCCACCGCTCCGGCGAAACCGAAGACACTTTCATCGCCGATCTGGCCGTCGCCACCGCCGCAGGCCAAATCAAGACGGGCTCCGCGAGCCGCACCGACCGCATCGCCAAGTACAATCAGCTTCTCCGCATCGAACAAGAGCTCGGCTCCGCCGCCCGCTTCCATGGCAAAGCCGCTCTAGGTCAAGAATAAATCCTGATTGTTCGAGCGCGCAGTGATTTAGAAGCTGCCACTCCGCTACAATTCAGCTCTCCTACGTTGGATTTCGTTCGGCTTATAACTTGCCCGAGTACTATTGACACGTCTTATGAGCCTGCCTAGATTCGATGCTAGCTCCCACCCGCAATCCTCACACGTTGCTTCTTTAGGAGATTCATGATGGCAAGAGTCCTTTACTGTAACGACCTCGTTCCCGGTTGCAAGTTCGAAGCTCGCGGCGACTCCGACGAGGAGATTTTGGCCGAATTCGTGGATCACATCTCGACAGTCCACGGCATGTCTGAAATTTCGGATGGAATACTGGAGATGGTCAGCAAAGCGATTCATGAGGAAGTTCGGGTCCGCTCGCGCGGAGCCGGCGCATAACCCTCCTCGCTTCACACCCATCGGCAATAGAAATTGGCGGGCATTACAAAAGATTCTTGATAGCTTTCGAGATCGATGGGCGGTACACCGGTCCCACAATGCGCTTCACCTGACGGCCATCGCGCGAAATCAGGAAACTCGACGGATACTCTTCCCTGACGCCGAATTTCTCAGCCATATCTTGCGTCCCCAGATAGACCGGATAATTGATCGCTCGCCCGACGCCCTTGACGTCGAAACGCCGCGTTTCCACAAAAGGCTTCACGGCCTCCGCTCCTTCGTCGTCCATCGCGATGCCAACCACTGTAAATCCCTTCGTCCCGTACTCCTCCTGCAGCTGAATCAGAGTGGGCATTTCGTCCATGCACGGAGGACACCAGGTGGCCCAGAAATTTACGAGGACTACCTGGCCCTTGTACTCTTCCAGCTTGGACCAATTCTCGCCGTAATCCCGGAAAACCGCGTGCGGCGCAGGCACATCGATGTCCACTTCGCTGCACATTTTCTCGCCCGATTCCTCAGACGGCCATCCCAGCGAATCGCGTTTCACCCAAGCCGCGCCCAGCAATAAGGCCGACGCCAGCAATATGAGCAGACCCTTCAATTTTCTTGCTCCCGGTTGTGGTCTTCACAATGAACCGTGAAACATCCCTTGCAATTACACTCAGTTTACTTGGAGACGAATCGTACCTGCCCTAGCGCCGATATCGCTGTGTCGAATGAATCTCCTGACCTCACTGAGGAATGCTAATGGATGATGGCAGTAAGAAATTGAACGGGCCGAGTTAAACTAACCGCGGATAAACCATTTCCAAAATTGGCAGGATATCTTCTATGGTTGATGCCGCAAACGCTTGTTCTCCAGAGAGGATTCAGATTCGTCCGGCTCTCCTCGCCGACGCCGAATCCCTCGCTCGATTGATCAATGCCGCTTTCCGCGTCGAGCAACCCTTCATCGAAGGGGATCGCGTTGATGCCGAAGGCGTTCGATCCTACATGGCAAAAGGGAAATTCCTTGTCGCCGGAAACTCCTCAAGCCCCGCAGCCTGCGTCTATGTCGAACTCCGCGGCGACCGTGGCTACCTGGGCTTACTTGGTGTGGACCCTCTGCGTCAGGGAACCGGGCTCGGCCGCAGAATGATGGATGCCGCCGAAAATTATTTTCGCGAAGCAGGTTGCCAAGCCGTCGACCTCCGCGTCATCAGCGCGCGCACGCCGCTCCCTGCCTTTTATCGCCACCTTGGCTACCTCGAAATCGGCACCGCTCTCTTTGCTCCAGATGTGCCCGTCAAGGTTCCCTGCCACTACATCCTCATGTCTAAGATTCTGGAGTGAACTTTCCCGCGGCATTGGAAGACAGCCCGCGCCGCCGCGTTGCGTATTATCCTCACTTTCCAAATTGCTGCACCTTCAGGCAGAATACTGGCTCCATTTCAGGGGGAATTCATGAACCGTCGCGCCGTCCTTGCTTCCTTTTTCTTCGCGGGCCTCTCGCTTGCGCCTTTCGGCAGCCATGTCATCGCCGACGAGCAGGCTCTCTTCGGCTACTCCGCCGAATCTTCCCACACCGAACGACAGTGGGAAGAGAAACTCCGCGCCATTCCCAGCCCCGACAATCTTCGCGATTACATGAAGCGCCTCTCGGCTCGCCCTCACCACGTCGGTTCGCCCTATGACAAGGACAACGCCGAATGGATCGCCGCCAAGTTCAAAGAGTTCGGCCTCGATACTCACATCGAACAGTTCGACGTTCTCTTTCCCACGCCCAAGGAACGCGCCGTTGAACTAGTCGAAGGCGGCCCGAAATTCGTGGCCAAGCTTCAGGAACCCGCTCTTCCGCAAGACCCCACCTCAAATCAACAAGCCGAGCAGCTCCCCACTTACAACGCCTACTCGATCGACGGCGATGTCACCGCCCAGCTTGTCTACGTCAACTATGGAATTCCCGAAGACTACGAGCAGCTCGACCGCATGGGCATTTCCGTGAAGGGCAAGATCGTCATCGCCCGCTACTACCATTCCTGGCGCGGCATCAAGCCCAAGGTTGCCGCCGAGCACGGCGCCGTCGGCTGCCTTATATTCTCCGATCCGCATGAAGACGGGTTTTACCAAGGAGAGACATTTCCCGCCGGCCCCTTCCGCCCGCCCGATGGAGTTCAGCGCGGCAGCGTCGCGGACATGCCGTATTATCCAGGCGACCCGCTCACGCCCGGCGTTGGCGCTACGAAAGACGCCAAGCGCCTGAAGGTGGAAGAAGCTCCCACGATCACCAAGATTCCCGTGCTGCCGATTTCCTATGCAGACGCGCAGCCGTTGCTCGCGGCGTTGACCGGCCGCGTGGCTCCGGAGGGATGGCGCGGCGGCCTTGGCATCACCTACCACGTCGGCCCCGGCGCCGCAAAAGTTCACCTCAAAGTGAAATCGGACTGGTCAATCAAGCCTATCTACGATGTGATCGGAAAAATTCAAGGCGCAACGTTTCCCGATGAATGGGTGATTCGCGGCAATCATCATGACGGCTGGGTAAACGGCGCGGAAGATCCCATCTCCGGACAGGTAGCCATCATCGAAGAAGCGCGGGCCCTCGGTGAGCTGGTCAAGTCCGGATGGAAGCCGAAGCGCACCATTATCTATTGCGCGTGGGACGGCGAAGAGCCGGGACTCCTGGGCTCCACCGAATGGGCCGAGCAGCATTACGACGAATTGCGCGCGCACGCCGTTGCCTACATCAATTCAGACGGGAATGGCCGCGGTTATCTGAGAGTTGAAGGTTCGCACACGCTCGAGAAATTCAGCAACGACATCGCGCGCGATATTTCCGATCCGGAAACAAAATTGAGCGCCTGGAAGCGTCAGCAACTCCACGAAATTGCCGATGCCAAGACTTCGGAGCAACGCGAAGAAATTCGCAAACGCGCCGATCTCCACATTCCCGCCCTCGGTTCCGGCTCGGACTACACTGCTTTCCTGCAGCATGACGGCGTGGCCGCGCTCAACATCGGGTTCGGCGGCGAAGACCAGGGCGGCATCTACCATTCCATCTACGATGATTTCTACTGGTTTACGCACTTCAGCGATACCGAATTTGTTTACGAACGCGCCCTCGCGCAGACCGGCGGCACGGCCATCATGCGATTGGCGGATGCCGACCTTCTCCCGTTTGAATTCAACGATTTTGCGGACACCGTACAGACCTACTTGAAGGAATTGAAAGCTCTTTCACAGAAAATGCAGGACGATATCAAGGAACGCAACAGGGAAATCGAAGAAGGTGTTTTCAAAGCCACCAACGATCCGAAGCGCCCGCTGGTTCCCCCCGCGGTGGAGGCTGTTCCCCCGCACTTGAATTTCGCGCCAATGGAGAATGCTGTGGACGCGCTCAATCATGGCGCTGCCGACTATCGCAAGGCGCTCGAACAAGCGAACGCCAGCGGCGGTGCTGCGCTGGCTTCTGCTTCCCTTGCCGAAGTCAATAAAATGCTCATCGAAAGCGAGCGCAGACTAACCAATGCCGAGGGACTTCCCAATCGCCCGTGGTTTAAGCACCAGCTCTACGCCCCGGGCTTTTACACCGGATATGGCGTCAAGACGGTCCCCGCGGTCCGCGAAGCCATTGAGCTGAAGCAATGGAAACAGGCCGACGAAGCCATTATCGTTGTCGCGCGAGTTTTGCAGGATGAAGCTGCGCTGATCTCTTCCGCCGCGGCAAAACTCACGGCGGTGACGGCGCACTGATTCGGAAAGAGCCAGGCCATTCCCTCTTATAATCTCGCGATCGTTGGCTTCGGCAATGTAGGCCACGAATTTCTGCGCTTGCTCGTCGCCAAGGAAACCGAGCTGCGCCGCCGCTACGACGTGCGCTGGCGGCTCACCGGCGTCGCCACGCGCAGGTCCGGCTGGGTAGCGGACCCCGACGGCCTCAATCCACTCGCCATTCTGAACAGCCGCTGGCCCGCCTCCCCCGCCCACGTTTGCCGGGACGTTCGCGAATGGCTCGAAAGCGCGCGCGTGGACGTTTTGTTTGAGGCCAGTTCGCTCAACGTGCAAACCGGCCAGCCCGCCATCGAGCACCTGAAGGCCGCGCTCGAACTCGGGGCGCACGCCATCAGTGCGAACAAAGGGCCGATCGTGCACGCCTTCCGCGAACTCACTGCGCTCGCCCACGAAAAAAAGAAAAAATTTCTTTTCGAAGCGACGGTCATGGATGGCGTGCCCATTTTTTCGCTGTTCCCGCTCGGCTTGCCCGCGACGACTCTGCAAGGATTCTCCGGCGTGCTCAATTCCACGACCAATGTCGTTCTCACGGAAATTGAAAAAGGCCGCTCGCTCGACGAAGCGGTCAAACGCGCGAAGGCCCTCGGTGTGGCGGAAACGGACCCAGCGGCGGACCTCGACGGCTGGGACTCGGCGGTGAAAGTTGCTGCGCTTGCCATGGCGCTAATGGGCGCGCCTGTGAAACTCGAACAAGTGCAGCGCACCGGCATCCGCGATCTCAGCGAAGAGAAAATCCGTTCCGTGCGCTCGGCTGGGATGCGTTGCAAACTCGTCTGCCGCGCGGAACGCCGCGGCGACGGCGTCGTGTGCATAGTGCAGCCGGAAATGCTGCTCGCTTCCGACCCGCTTGCGAATCTCGAAGGCACGAGTTCCGCGATCCGGTTTGACCTGGACGTATTCAGCTTTTCGATAGTCGAACACAATCCGGGCATCGAAGCCACCGCCTACGGCCTGCTTGCGGATTTTCTCCGCGCCGTACAGCCTTGATGGCGGAGAATCTGGTCATTTCGAATCGCAGCGCCCTTGCGTTTTATCGCCGGTACTGCGCTGCGTACGCGGGCGTGGGAATCGCAGGATCGCACTTCTCGTCTCGGATCGGCGTGCCCGGCGTGAAGGACAGGGGAATCACGCCGGCCCAGATCGGTAGCGCATAGTCCGCGGCGTCGTCCTCCGGAGGGCCGACGCGCATTTTTGCGGAGACTTCCGTGAGCGGCAGGCGAAGAATGCTGGTGGCCTTCAGCTCTTTTTCGTTGGGCTGGCGCGCATCGTTCCAGCGGCCGGGAAGAATTTTTTCTGTGAAGGCATGCAGTGCTTTCAGTTTTTCTTCCAGCCCGTCCACGAGAATAGCTTTGCCGAGTGCCACCACGGAACGGTAATTCATCGAGTGATTGAAGACGGAGCGGGCCAGAACGAAGCCATCCGTAAGAGTCACGGTGATGCACACTGGAATCCCATCGCTTACATTGCGCAGCATGCGGCTCGCCGCGGAACCGTGGAAATAAATCGCGTCGCCAACACGCGCGAATAATGTGGGAATAACGTAAGGCTGGCCGTCGACGGAAAACCCGACGTGGCATACGAAGCCTTCGTCCAGGATTTCATCAATGGTTTCGCGATCGTAAGCGCCGCGGTGCGCTTCGCGCACAACGCGCGTGCGCTCCGTCGGCGGAATGGTTTCTGGCACGATACACCTCATGGAGAAACGTGGCGCGAAGCCGGCCGGTTGATGGCCGCTCATTTGATTTATAGCCGGCGCCAAAGCGGCATGAGTGAGGGACAACTTTAAATATGCTATCACGCCCGTCACGAACATCGCCTGTTGTGAGCCGCAGCCATCAAGAATGTGCCTCCAATTTGGATGCATGGTTTACAACCACCGCGTCACGTATGAGAAACTAGCGGCTCGGAGAAACGGGCCAATTTGCGACCGCAAACAAAAATGAGCACACCAGTAATGCAGGGGACGGAAAGCAGAACATTCGACATTGCCTGGGTGAGGGAACAATTTCCCTCGCTGAAATTGCAGGTGAACGGGCGCGCCGCGGCGTTTTTGGACGCGCCGGCGGGGACGCAGGTACCGAATCAGGTGATGGACGCCGTCCAGAATTATTTTCTGACCGCCAATGCGAATACCTACGGCGCATTCCTGACGAGCCGGCGAACCGACGAAATGATCCTTTCGGCGCGCGCCGCCATGGCTGACTTTTTGAATTGCCATTCGAATGAAATCGTCTTCGGGCAGAACATGACGACGATCACGTTTGCGTTGGCGCGCGCGATGGGGCGCGAACTGAAAGCCGGAGACGAAATTGTGGTGACGACGTTGGATCACGATGCCAACGTGGCCCCCTGGCGCGCGCTGGAAGAAAAAGGCGTTGTGGTCCAGCAGGTGGATATTCGCGAACAGGACTGCACCCTGGACTTGGATGATTTGAAGGGAAAAATCTCAACAAAAACGAAGCTCGTCGCGGTCGGCTATGCGTCGAATATGGTCGGAACCATCAATCCCGTCGCCGAAATCACCAGGCTCGCGCACGCCGCGGGCGCCCTGATGTTTGTCGACGCCGTGCACTACGCTCCGCATGGGCTGATCGACGTGAAGGCATTGGATTGCGATTTTCTGGCCTGCTCCCCGTACAAATTCTTTGGGCCCCACATGGGCACGCTGTTCGGCAAGCGTGAACGCCTCGAGAAGTTCAAGCCCTACAAAGTGCGGCCGGCGACAAACACCTCGCCCGAATGTTGGGAAACCGGAACGCAAGTTCAAGAGTTAATCGCCGGGATTGGCGCCGCCGTGGATTACATCGCCGCCCTCGGCCGGCATTGTGAGCCCGGCGTGGAGAGCCGCCGCGAAGCGTTGCAAGCAGCCTACCGCGCAACACACCCATACGAAACAGGATTGCTCACTCGGTTGATCGCGGGGTTGCAGGCAATCCCGGGCATACGCATCTTCGGCATCACCGACAAGAATCGCTTTGACGAACGCTGCGCGACGTTGTCGTTCCGGCTAGGCGGCCACCATCCGACGAAAATTGCGGCGTTTCTCGGCGAGCGCGGCATTTTCACCTGGGACGGGAATTTCTACGCGCTGAATCTCTCCGAACGCCTCGGCGTCGAGCAGCACGGCGGCGTCTTGCGGGTCGGCCTCGTGCATTATAACACCGCCGAAGAAGTGGATCGCCTGCTCGCGGCGCTGCGCGAGTTTGTCGCGCAATGACAAGCGTCTAGTAGACCCACTCTAAGGAAGAGCGGAATCAATTTCATTTACGGAAATCTATGAGCAAACGACCGAAACCGATTGTGTTAACTGTGTTGGATGGATGGGGATACCGCGCGGAGACAAAGGGGAATGCGATTGCGTTGGCGCGGAAGCCGGCGTACGACGAGCTGATCAAAAAGTTCCCCAATACCTTGATTCATACCTCCGGGCCATTTGTCGGCTTGCCCGAAGGGCAAATGGGTAACAGCGAAGTGGGGCACATGAACATGGGCGCTGGGCGAATCGTGCACATGGACATTACGAGAATTGACCTCCTGATCGCCAACAAGCAATTGCAGAACGTGCCGCTGTTTCAGCAGGCGATGGAGCGTGGGCGGACACGGCAGCTGCATTTCCTCGGATTGCTCAGTGACGGCGGTGTGCACTCGCACATGCAGCATCTGTTTGCGCTGCTCGAAATGGCCAAGCAACAAAAAGTGGAAAGAGTCCTTGTGCATGGTTTCATGGACGGGCGCGACACGCCGCCGAACAGCGGGCGCGACTATGTGCGGCAGTTGCAGCAGAAAATGCGCGAACTGGGGCTCGGCGAAATCGCGACGCTGGTGGGCCGCTACTACGCGATGGACCGCGACAATCGCTGGGAGCGCGTCGAGCTGGCTTACTGCGCTCTGGTTCACGGTGAAGCGGAAACGCGGACGGATGATCCGCTTGCGGCACTGCAGCGAAGTTACGAAGCGAACGTGACCGATGAATTTATCAAACCGATTGTGGTGACGAAGGGAGATGGAGTCTCCGGCGCGCCGGTCGGGTTGATTCGTGACGATGATGCGGTGATTTTCTTCAATTTTCGCGCCGATCGCGCGCGGCAGATGACCTACGCACTCGCGGCGCCGGACTTCGACAAGTTTGCGGACGCGAAACGGCCGAAGAATCTCTTTTACGTGGGCATGACGCAGTACGATAAGAACTGGCCCTGGCTGAAATACGTGATTGCCCCGGAAAAACTGGAGCACATTCTGGCGCAGGTCTTCGCGGAACTGCAATACAAGAATTTGCGCACGGCAGAGACGGAAAAATACGCGCATGTCACGTATTTTTTCAACGGCGGCGTCGAGAAGCCGTTTGCCGGAGAAGAGCGGATTCTTGTCCCCTCGCCGAAAGTGGCCACCTACGACTTGAAGCCGGAAATGTCCGCAGCGGGAATTACGGACACGGTGGTGAAAGCGATGGAGAAGGGCGAGTTCGACGCCATCATCATGAATTATGCAAATGCCGACATGGTGGGACATTCCGGCAAACTGGAAGCGGCGATCAAGGCGGTCGAAGCAGTGGACGCTGGACTGGTGCGAATTTATCAGGCCCTGAAACCGCGCGGAGGAGTATGGATAATCACCGCGGACCACGGAAACGCGGAGACGATGACCGATCCGGCCACGGGCGGGCCGCATACATATCACACGACGAATCCGGTACCATTCATTTTAGTGAGCGACGACAACAAGCTGCGATTGAAGCCCGGTGGATCGTTGCGCGACATTGCGCCGACAATGCTGAGCGCACTGGGTCAGCCGCGCCCCGCCGATATGACCGGAACGGATTTGCGCATCCTTTCATAGTCTGATCATGAGCCGCACAAAACCTGCAGAAACAAAACTTGTCATTTGTGTGTGGCATCCGTTTACCGAGTGGCGGCCGAAGCCGGCGATGGCGGAGGCGATTCGAAAGCGATGGCCGGACATGCGCGTGGTGCATTTGCCCAACTACGACCACTTGCCCGAGGAACTGCCGGATACAGACATTTTTGTGGGCTATTCCTTGCGCGCGGAGCAATTGAAGGACGCGAAGAAGCTGAAATGGATCCACTCCACCGCGGCGGGCGTGGCGCAACTCATGTACCCGGAACTGCGGAATTCCGGAATTATGGTGACAAATCCAAGCGGAATTTTTTCCGTGCCGATGGCGGAGCACACCATGGGCCTGCTGCTGGCGCTGGCGCGGAATTTTCCGGATTCCGTACGCGGACAGGACCGCGCGCGTTGGGCCCAGCAGGAGATTTGGGACAAGCCCCAGCACTTGACGGAAGTGAATGGCAAAGTACTGTTGATCGTGGGCTACGGCTCGATCGGCAGAGAAGTGGCGAAGCGCGCGAAGACATTTGACATGAGGGTTTGGGGAGTGACGCGGTCGGGCGCGGGTGAGCAGGCGCACGTGGAGAAAATTTTCGCTGCGGCGCAATTACACGAAGCACTGCTAGGTGCCGATTACGTGTTAATTTGCGCGCCGGAGACAGCGGAAACAAAACACCTGATTGGTGCGGCTGAAATATCCAAGATGAAACGCGGAGCGCGGCTGATCAATGTGGGGCGCGGGTCGCTGTTGGATGAAGCGGCGTTGGTTAAGGCATTGGAGAGCGGCGCACTGGGCGGCGCAGCGCTGGACGTGGCGCAAACGGAACCATTGCCGGCGGAGAGTCCGTTGTGGAAGGCGCCAAATTTGTTCATTACGCCGCACACGAGTGGGGTGAGCGATCGGCTCTGGGACCGGCAAGCGGCGATATTGATCGAATTGCTGGAGAGATGGTTTGACGGTCGGGAATTGTTCAACCGCGTTGATTTCGCGCGCGGCTACTGAACTGAAAATGGAAATTCGAAAATAGAAAATGGAAATTTGCAGCTCGCAGTGAAATGGAAATCCTCCGATTTTCCAATTTCAAATTTCCATTTTCAAATTTCTACGTCTCTCAGTCGCCGACGCCGCCTTTGGGCGCCTGATAGCCTTCGCGCGCATAAACCTGGAATTTCTGCTTCTTGCCTTTTTGGTCCACGACGGTCAGAGGGCCGCCATCGGGAGCGACCAGCTCCACTTTAAGCTTGTGGAATTTGCCGTCCTTGGCGCCATTGCTCGGCGAGTAAGAGAGACTGTACTGATGGCGAAGAAATGCGGCGACGCTGCGGAAAATGTCCGGAATTTCCCCGTCGAATTGCGGGAACCACGCGTAGCCGCCGGTTTCAGCGGCAAAGGTGCGCAACTGATTTTCGGCTTGCAGGTAGTTGAGATTGGACCCGCGATAGCCGTGGGTCTCAAGATAGTTTGTCCAGGTTTTGCCGAGGCCGACGCAGAAGATAGTGACGTCACTACCGCGGAGTTGCTTCATGGTTTGGTCGAGAGTGTGTTTGGAAAACGTGTCCACGCCGCTGGCAAGGAGCAGAATAGATTTCTTGCCGTTCACATCTTTGAGGCGCTCGGTTGTTTCGAGGATAGCGTCGAACACGTTGGATTCGCTGAAGCCCGGGAAATAGAGACGATAAATGGCGTTGCGGATTTCGTCCTTGTTTTGCGTGAAGTCCACTTCAAGACGGGTCTTCATGTCGAAAGTTTCGAGGGCCACCCAGTCTTTGGGCTGAAGATTGGGGAAAAGCGCATCGGCCCAGTATTTGGCGTAGTAAGCGAACCAACCGTAGGAGTTTCCGCTGAATTGCATGAGCACGACCATGGTGATAGGAGCTTCGGTAGGCGAGAAATTGGTGATGGTTTGAGGCACGCCATCGTCGAGAATGCGGAAGTTTTCTTTCTTGAGGCCAGGGATGATGTCGCCGCGCTGCGTGGTGGCGACAACGTCTAGGGTGACGATCGGAACATCGACCGCAATGGTGACCCCTGCCTGCGGAGGCTGCTGCGCCGGAGTGGATGGTTGAGGCTGCGCCGGTTTCTGCTGTTGTTGCGGCGGCGGCGGAGCGCCGCCTTGCGGGCCGGTGGGGGCCTGAGCAAAGGCGGAATTCTCGGCCAGTGGCAGCGCCAGAGCGGCCGCTAGAACTCCGAGCAGGACTGAGGAAAAAATGGCTTTCATCTTGTACCTCGATGACAATCAAAGAGCTCCAAATTTTTGATTACTCCCGTCCGCGAGACAGCGTCGCAGCCACGAAGCGGGTGAATCCTTGCAACTCTACAGCAATGCCCAGGTCAAGCGCCCACACCTGCATGTTAGTATGAAGCATATTTAGGGCAAAACGTTTACTCAGTCGGCCGGATTGTGGCCAACTGTTACGAGGAGGATGGGTTGGTGAACTGGAAACGGATGGTCCAGGTAATGGTGGTGGTGGCGGCACTGATGATGGCCGCAAGCTTTCCGATTGCGGCGCAGGTACCGTCAGCTGGGGCGCCGGGGATCCCAGCGAACTCAGTAAGCACACGGCCAGTCGGAGACACGTCGGCAATTGCTAAGGAAGCGCAAGGCTGGCTGGCGGACCTCATCAAGATCAACACGTCAAATCCGCCGGGGAACGAGCAGATCGCGGCGATGTACATTGCCGGAATTCTGGCCAAGGACGGAATCAAAGCGGAAATTCTTGATTTGACACCGGGTCGCAGCGCATTGGTGGCGCGGCTGCGCAGCGCGGCTGTCGCGGAGCCTTCGAAAGCTCTGCTGCTGGTGGCGCACATGGACACCGTGCCGGTCGACAAGTCGAAGTGGAGCGTGGATCCGTTCGGAGCGGTAATCAAAGATGGATATTTGTACGGGCGCGGAGCGATTGATGACAAGGGAATGCTGGCAGCGAACCTGGCGGTGTTCATCGAACTGAAGCGTTCGATGGCGCGTCTGAACCGCGACGTGATTTTTCTTGCTACGGCCGACGAGGAAACCAGCGGCGACGCCAGCATCCGGATGCTGATCGCCAAGCACTGGGAGAAGCTTGCTGCGGGCTTTGCGATCAACGAAGGCGGAAACGTTTTTTTGAAGAATGGAAAAGTGGAATACATCGGCGTGCAGGCGGACGAAAAAGTAGCCTATAACATTGCCGTGGTCGCGCGAGGAACCTCCGGTCATGCTTCGCAGCCGACGAAAGACAATCCCGTGATACACCTGGCGGCGGCGGTGGCGAAAATCGGGAATTATTCTGCGCCGGTGCATTTCACCTCGATCGTGCGGAGATATTTCGAGGGACTGGCGCCTCTAGAGGATGACGAGATTGGGAAGTGGATGCGATCGATGGACACGGCGGACCGCGGCGAACACGCGCAGCGCGTGATTTCCGATGCCAGCCCATTGTGGAATGCCATGCTGCGGAACACGATTGCGCCCACAGTGGTGACCGCCGGCGTGGCGAACAACGTGATTCCCGCGGAGGCCCGCGCAAACCTGAACGTGCGGCTTCTCCCCGGAGACCCAATTGCCGCCGTGATGAACGATTTGAATAAGCTGGTGAATGACCCCCAGGTGAAGCTGGAGTTGCAGCCGAGCGCGGGACTGGCCGCACCATCCTCGTCTCTGGAATCGGAGTTTTATAAGTTGATTGCGAAGATAGTGTCCCAGGAATTTGGGGGCGCGCCGGCGCTGCCATTTCAATCGACGTGGCTGACGGATTCCGCGCAGTTACGCCTGCACCAGGTGCAGGCGCTGGGGCTGGTTCCGTTTCCGCTGACGCAGGATGATCTGAAACGCATGCATGGAGACGATGAGCGAATACCGCTTGCGGCTTTCGACAAAGGCGTGGACGTGCTGGCGAAGATCGTGACGGAATTCGCGACGGCGCACTAGCGAACAATAATCTCGAGTCGCGAGGAAAAAAAGCCGAGCCGGTTCAGCCGCTTTCCGTAAAGAATAAAAACAGTCTACAATCAGTGCCCTCAAAGGACGCATGAGTTTCCGTCATTCCAAGATTGTGTGCACCATCGGGCCGGCAAGCCGCTCGCCGAAGATGATTGACCGCTTGTTGGAAGCGGGGATGGACGTGGCGCGGCTAAATTTCTCGCACGGCACGCACGAGGAGCATGCGAAGAACATCTCGATGCTGCGGGCGGCCGCCATCGAACACGAAAAGCCGATCGCGATTCTTGCCGACCTTCAGGGGCCGAAAATCCGGACCGGTCCCCTGGCGGGCGGCGGGCCGGTGCTATTGCGCGCGGGTCAGCGATTCGTGATCACCACGGCAAAAGTGCTGGGCGATTCGACGCGCGTGAACACCGTGTTTACGCCGCTGCCGCGAGAGGTGCATCGCGGCGACCGCATCCTGCTCTCGGACGGGTTGATCGAATTGCGGGTCGAACAGGTCCAGGATAGGCAAGTGATTTGTCAGGTCGTGAACGGCGGCGCGCTCGGAGAGCATAAGGGGATTAATCTGCCCGGAGTGAAATTGCGCGTGCCCGCGCTGACGCCGAAAGACCGCGCAGATCTTGTCTTCGCGCTCAAGCACGGGGCGGATTACATCGCGGTGAGTTTTGTGCGCCGACCAGAAGATGTACTACTGGCGAAACAACTGATTCGCCGTGCGGGAAAAGACACTCCCGTGATTGCGAAGCTGGAGAAGCCAGAGGCGATCGAAAATCTGGACGGGATCCTGCAGGCCGCCGATGGCGTGATGGTGGCGCGCGGCGACCTTGGCGTGGAGATGAATCCGGAGCGCGTGCCGGTAGTTCAGAAAATGATTATTGCGCGCGCCAGGGAGTTCCGGCGCCCAGTCATTACAGCGACGCAGATGCTGGAATCGATGACGGAGAATCCGCGGCCGACGCGCGCGGAAGCCTCGGACGTGGCCAACGCGATTTTCGACGGGTCGGACGCAGTGATGCTTTCGGCGGAGACCGCTTCGGGGAAATATCCCATCGAGGCCGTTAGCATGATGGCGCGCATCATCGAAGAAGCGGAAGCGAGCATCCGGGAATTTCCGCGGCCGGCGCCTCAGGAACAATTGAAAGTGGCGGAAACCGTTGCGGAGCTGGTGTGCCACGCCTCGCGCGAGCTGCACATGAAGCTGATCGCGGTGTTCACGCACAGCGGATTCACGGCACGGCTGGTGTCGCGGTACCGACCGCTGGTACCGACGGTGGCATTTTCGCCGGAAGCGGAGACGCGGCGGCGCATGGCGTTGATCTGGGGTGTGCTGCCAAGAAAGATCCAAGACGTGCAAAAGGTCGACGGGCTAGCCAAGATTGCTGAGAAACGCCTGCTGGAAGAAAAGCTGGTGCGCAAGGGCGACGTGATCGGAATCGTGGCGGGCACACCGATGGGCATTCGAGGGACGACAAACTTCATGAAGTTTCACATCATCGGCGGGCCTGCCTGAGGCAGTTATCAGTCGTCCGTTTTCAATGGAAAATCGCTCCCGGCTGCCCCCCTGTTTTTTGTAAGTGTTGCATCTAAAGGACTTGGAAATACCGTAAGTCTTTTGTTTGCAACACTTGCGGGAATGTTTCATAAGTGTTGCATCTAAAGGAGTTAAAGCGATAGTGGGCAGTGATCAGTGACGTTGGCCGACGTTCTGGGA